>Ga0316204_10000166_pt1 | contig 275948 bp, 223 predicted proteins | sample 6monrhotite_MG_2_FD_205661 | JGI IMG/M metagenome (GOLD analysis project Ga0316204, IMG submission 205661) | Microbial mat bacterial communities from mineral coupon in-situ incubated in ocean water Damariscotta River, Maine, United States -... | ecosystem: Environmental > Aquatic > Marine >... | reverse complement strand
GTACTGACAGTTTTACTATCACCGCTTCCGATGGGGAAAATGAAATTACTGCAACCATTAGTATCACGATATTTGAAGAAGAGCCAACCAATGAACCACCCACCATCACTTCAGGCAACTTTGAAGGTAATCAAGATACGGATTTAATTGCGACGATTACCGCCAGTGACCCAGAAGGGGACACGGTGACTTTTACTCAAACCAGTGAGCCAAGTAGCGGGAGTATGATGGCGTTTGCGGCTAATGGCAATTTCACTTATCGCCCAAATAGCGGATTTGTTGGTACTGACAGTTTTACAATCACCGCCTCGGATGGGGTCAATGAGATTGCCGCTACGATTACATTAAATGTACTCGAAGTGATATCGCCGAATGAAGCGCCCAGCTTTACCTCGGCGAGTACTGCTAATGTCGACGAAAATACTAGTGGTGTGGTGTATACCGCGACAGCGACCGATGCTGACGGCGATGACTTGACCTTTAGTATCAGCGGCGGAGCCGACCAAGGTGTATTTAGTATCAACGCTGCCAGTGGTCAATTAACCTTAACCAACCCTGCCGACTTTGAAGCCCCCAGTGATGCTAATACTGACGGCGTATTTGAAGTCACGCTAAATGTTGAGGATGGTAATGGTGGAAGCTCTCAGCTCAACTTGTCACTGACGGTTGTTAACATCAATGAAGCACCTGCTTTCACCTCCGGGAGTACCGCTAATGTTGATGAAAATACCAGTGGTGTGGTGTATACCGCGACAGCTACCGATGCTGATGGCGACCTGCTGACCTTTAGCCTTGACGGTGGCGCTGACCAAGGTGCGGTCAGTCTTGATGGTTCCAATGGTGAGTTAACTTTAATCACTGCTGCGGACTTTGAAGCGCCCAGCGATGCCAATGCGGATGGTGTATTTGAAGTCACGCTAAACGTTGAAGACGGCAATGGTGGAAGTTCTCAGCTCAACCTGTCACTGACGGTTATCAACATTAATGAAGTGCCAAGTTTTACCTCCACTAGTGCAGCCAATGTGGATGAAAATACCGCTGGCGTGGTATATACCGCCACAGCCAGCGATGCTGATGGTGGCCCACTGACGTTTAGAGTTGTCGGTGGGGATGACCAAAGTGCATTCAGTATTGACGGCGTCAGTGGTGAATTAACCTTGACCAACATTGCCGACTTTGAAGCCCCTGCGGATGCCAATGCCGATAATGTCTATGAAGTCACCCTAACCGTGGATGACGGTAATGGCGGCAGCGACCAACTGGCGCTCACTCTGACCGTTGAGGATGTGACCCAGCTGGCTTTCCAGGTTTCCTATCCTACGCCCAATGCCAACCTGGGTGGTGATGTGGAATTTACTTCTGTCACCGGATTTCTTGAAGATCTGGAAGATGGCGAAGTTCTTGAGAGTGATATTGATTTTGTCAGCGTGAATGGCGAGGGTGCCATTATCGAACCGCCTACAGCACAAGACAGCACTACTCGATGGCGCACACAAGTTCCCGTTACGATGGTTCCTCATGTAAACACCTTAAATATCGAACTGCTGGATCGCTCTAACAATAGTCAGCAAGCTAGCCAGTTATTGTTTAATCAGGCTCCACTTCCACGTCCATTGGTCATCGCTTTGGACAGTGCTAACAATCGAGCGCTGGTGGTGGATGAAGCTTTAGACACACTTGTTAGTATTGATCTTAGTAGCGGTGCACGGTCTGTGCTGTCCAATGCTGGTACGGGGCTTAACTTGGAGAACGCGGGTGGAATTGTGTTGGATAGCGCCCATAATCGTGTCCTGGTGGTGGATATGAACCTGCGAGGTCTAGTTGCTATTGATCTGGACATTGGTGAGCGTAGTGTGCTGTCCGATAGCTCTAACGGTACCGGACTTGAATTGAGTTTCCCACAAAATCTGACACTGGACAGTGCAAATAATCGCGCCTTGGTGATCGATCCAGGCTTAGACGCCCTGATTGCCATTGATCTAATTAACGGTAACCGCACTGTGCTTTCCGATAGTAGTACTGGCACAGGGCCAAACTTAAGTTTTCCAAGAAGTATCACGCTGGATAGCAGCAATAATCGTGTCTTGGTTGTGGATATTGCTTTAAGCGCCCTAGTCGCAATTGATCTTGGCAGTGGCAACCGTGCCGTGTTGTCCGATAGCAATACCGGCACCGGACCTGACTTGAGTTTCCCACAAGGTATCATATTAGATAGTACCAATAATCGCGCCTTGGTAACGGTTTTTGGTTTGCACGGCTTGGTTGCTATCGACCTGGATACGGGGGAGCGTACGGTATTTTCCGATGAAAATACCGGTATTGGACCTAACCTGGATAACCCGCAAAATATTACCTTGGACAGTGAGAATAATCGTGCTCTGGTGGTGGATAATAATTTGCACGCTGTAGTTGCCATTGACATGGACAGTGGTGATCGTACATTGCTTTTCGATACAGATGCTGGTTTAGGCCCTAATTTAATTCACTCACCAACGGCAATATTGGACCGTACTAATAATCGCGTCTTGGTGACGGAGCGTATATTAAAAGCCCTGGTTGCCATCGATCTTGACAGTGGTGACCGTAGCGTGCTGTCGAGCGACAGTGTAGGTACAGGGCCAGGCTTAAGATTCCCAGAGGACATTGCACTGGACAGCAACAATAATCGTGTCCTGGCGGTGGATATCTCCTTAGGTGCCTTGATCACTATTGACTTAATTAGTGGTAATCGAAGCGTTCTATCCGATAACAATACTGGCACTGGGCCTGAGTTTAAGGTCCCAGGGGTTATCGTGCTGGACAGTGCCAATAACCGTGCCCTGGTAGTGGATAGCATCTTAGATGCCTTGATCGCCATTGACCTGAATAGCGGTGACAGGACCATTCTTTCCGATAGCAATACTGGCACGGGGCCAAATCTAAATAACCCGCAAGATATGACGCTGGACAGTGCCAACAATCGTGTTTTAGTGGTGGATGCCATTTTGGATGCCTTGATTGCCATTGACCTGAATAGCGGTGACCGAACTGTTATTTCTGATCGTAATTCTGGCAGTGGAATTAACTTAAGTACCCCTGTTGGACTCACGCTGGACAGAACCAATAACCGCTCCCTGGTGGTCGACGCCACTTTGAATGCCCTTTTTACCATTGACCTGGACAGCGGTGACAGGACTGTTATTTCCGATGACACCACTGGCACCGGGCCTGCCATGGCAGACCCATTGGCTGTCGAGCTGGACGGTGTTAATAATCGAGCCCTGGTCATGGATAACATTTTAAACGCCCTGATAGTAATTGATCTTGGTACCGGTGAGCGAGCGATCAGCTCGCAGTAAGGCAAGGCCTTTTAAGGTAAATACGTATTTTTTAGCAATTAAATAATTAGTGTATCTGATGATGAAATCTCTAACTCTGTCGATAAAGCCTTTGTTTTTCTTAAGTGTCTTGCTCCTTTCTGCTTGTGGCGGCGGTGGAGGCGGCACAAGCGCCCCGGATAATTTGGCACCCACCATTACCTCTGCCAACTTTCAAGTAGAACAAGATAACGATTTAACCGCAACCATTTCAGCGACAGATCCCGAAGGCGATACCATCACCTTCAATCAAACCAGTGAGCCAGACAATGGTGAGATGGTGAGTTTTGCCGCCAATGGTGAGTTTACTTATCGACCCAATGCAGGGGTTATTGGCTCAGACCGTTTTACCGTGTCTATTTCTGATGGCACTAATCAGGTGTCAGCCACTATCACGGTAAATATCATCGAAGTCGCGCCAACCAATCAAGCGCCCACAGTGACTTCAGCGAACTTTGAACTTGACCAGGACACTAGTCTAACGGCGACCTTAACCGCGACCGATCCAGAAGGTGATACGGTTACTTTTACCGTCAATGGTGATCCAACTAACGGCCAACTAGTGTCTTTTGACAGCAATGGGGCATTTACTTATACACCGAATGGCGGCTTTACCGGCTCCGATAGTTTTAACATTGTCGCTTCTGATGGGACGAATCAAGTGGATGCAACCATCACCCTTAATGTACTTGCGGTTAACCCGGTTAATGAAGCGCCAACGATCACTACGGCTAATTTCGAAGGAAATCAAGATACGGATTTAATTGCGACGATTACCGCCAGTGACCCAGAAGGGGACACGGTGACTTTTACCCAAACCAGTGAGCCAAGCAGCGGGAGTATGATGGCGTTTGCGGCTAATGGGGATTTCAGTTATCGCCCGAATACCGGATTTGTTGGTACTGACAGTTTTACTATCACCGCTTCCGATGGGGAAAATGAAATTACTGCAACCATTAGTATCACGATATTTGAAGAAGAGCCAACCAATGAACCACCCACCATCACTTCAGGCAACTTTGAAGGTAATCAAGATACGGATTTAATTGCGACGATTACCGCCAGTGACCCAGAAGGGGACACGGTGACTTTTACTCAAACCAGTGAGCCAAGTAGCGGGAGTATGATGGCGTTTGCGGCTAATGGCAATTTCACTTATCGCCCAAATAGCGGATTTGTTGGTACTGACAGTTTTACAATCACCGCCTCGGATGGGGTCAATGAGATTGCCGCTACGATTACATTAAATGTACTCGAAGTGATATCGCCGAATGAAGCGCCCAGCTTTACCTCGGCGAGTACTGCTAATGTTGATGAAAATACCAGTGGTGTGGTGTATACCGCGACAGCGACCGATGCTGACGGCGATGACTTGACCTTTAGTATCAGCGGCGGAGCCGACCAAGGTGCATTTAGCATTGATGGTACTAGTGGTGAGTTAACTCTAATCACGGCGGCAGACTTTGAAGCTCCGACTGATGGGAATGCAGACGGCATATTTGAAATCACGCTGACCGTTGAAGACGACAACGGTGCCAGCGACCGACTTGCACTTGCGCTGACTGTATCAGATGTCACCCAACTGAGTTTTCAGGTGTCTTACCCAACTCCCAATGCCAATTTAGGCGGCGATGTCGAATTTACTTCGATTACTGGTGTGATTGAAGACTTAGAAGACGGTGAAGTTTTAGAAAGTGACATCGATTCAATCAGTGTGAATGGTCAGGGAGCTAATATCGAACTGCCTACTCCGCAGGATGCTATCACACGCTGGCGCACGCAATTACCCCTGACTGCAATTCCTGGTGGTGTCTTGAATATTGAATCGTTGGATAATTCAAATAATAGCCAGCAAGTTATCCAGCGATTGCTTAATCAGGCTTCTTTGTCTAGTCCAACAGATATCGCAATGGACAGTGCTAATAATCGCGCATTGATTCTGGATAGTGTTTCAAAAACCTTGATTGGCATTGACCTCAACAGTGGTGAGCGCAGCTTAATTTCCAGTGACAGCCTAGGCAGTGGCCCCGTGATGTCTTTTCCCCATGCCGTCGCTCTGGACAGCGCAAGCAATCGTGCTTTAGTAGCAGATGCCACCCTGGATGCCCTGATTGCCGTTGACCTGAATAGCGGCGACCGAACGGTACTGTCCGATGACACGACTGGTACTGGGACCGAACTCACTACTCCACGAGCTATCGTACTGGACAGCACTAATAATCGAGCCCTAGTGGCAGACTCAAGCTTAGACGCCGTGATTGCTATTGATCTGGGCAATGGTGACCGCACAGTGCTGTCTGACGGCATAACCGGTACCGGGCCCGGCCTAAACAGTCCACGCGGTATCGCATTGGACATTACCAATAACCGCGCCCTGGTGGTGGATGAGGTTTTAGGTGCCCTTATTGCGATTAACCTGAATAACGGCAATCGAACGGTACTGTCCGATGACATTACCGGGACGGGCCCGAGCATGACAAACCCACTGGGAATAGCGCTGGATACGGGTAATAACCGAGTCGTGGTGAGTGATAGCGATTTAGACGCCCTGCTTGCCATCGACCTCGACAGTGGCGACCGAACACTACTATCTGATGACAGCACCGGTACAGGGCCTAATTTGGACTTTCCTATCGCTATCTCGCTGGACAGCGCCAACAATCGCGTCCTAATGGCTGATGCCAATATAGGCGCTTTGGTTATTATCGACCTGGATAGTGGTAACCGGACTCTGTTTTCTAAAAACATTAGTGGCAGCGGGCCTAGCTTAAGCTCTCCGCAGGGAATTAGACTGGACAGCGACAATAATCGTGCACTAATGTTGGATGCTGGTTTAGGCGCCCTAATCGCCATTGATTTTGGCAGCGGTGACCGTACCGTGCTGTCCGATGCCAATACCGGTAATGGACCCGAGTTTGTTGACCCACAGGGGCTAGCCCTGGATAGCGCTAATAAGCGCGTGCTGGTGGTGGATACGAGCTTAGATCTGGTCGCTATTGACCTAGGCAGCGGCGACCGTAGCGTGCTCTCCGACAACAATATTGGCATCGGGCCTAATTTGACCTCCGCTCAGGGGGTTGCGCTGGACAGCGCTAACAACCGCGCGTTAGTGGTGGATGCCAGCCTTGATGCCCTGATTGCGGTTGATCTGGTCAGTGGAGACCGTACCGTGATCTCTGATGACAGCAATTCCGGTCTTAACTTGCAGTTTCCTCAAGGTGTGGAGCTAGATAGCCGCAATAATCGTGTTTTATTGATAGATAGCATATTAGACGCCTTGATCGCCATCGACCTAGACAGCGGCACTCGGACAGTTATCTCAAATGGTGACACTGGAACCGGCCTTGAGCTTGTAAACTCCGATGCGTTTGCTCTAGACCTCGCCAACAATCGGGCGCTGGTGGTGGATAGTTTTCTTGATGTCCTGCTTACCATTGATCTGGGCAGTGGTAACCGGACTATTCTTTCCGATGACAACACTGGTACAGGACCTAAACTGGCTTTTCCTAAGGGAGTTGTGTTTGACAGCGCCAAAAAACGCGCAATTGTGGTGGACAGTGCTTTAGACGCTCTGCTTGTGGTTGAGCTCGGTACCGGTGAGCGAGCGATCAGCTCGCAGTAAGACAAGGCCTTTTGGGGTAAATGCGTATCTTTTTGTCTATTAAATAACTGATGTATCTAAGTATGAAATCACTAACTCTGTCAATAAAGCCTTTGTTTTTCTTAAGAGTCCTGATCCTTTCAGCTTGTGGCGGCGGTGGAGGCGGCACAAGCGCCCCGGATAATCTGGCGCCCACCATTACCTCTGCCAACTTTCAAGTGGAACAAGATACCGATTTAGCCGTGACAATCTTGGCCACTGGTCATGAAAGGGGGATGATTGCTATGAGCCAAACCGGTTTGTTGAGCAATGATGAAATTGAGAGCTCTGCGGCCAATGCCGATAGTGTGTGATGTGATGCTGAATGTTGCTGGTGCTACCAACTCTCGCACTCTTTGGCTGTAGAGGACTCGACGCAAATTGCTTTACACAGTTCTTACCCTCGCCCCATGCCAATCTAGGCGATGACGTGGAATTTACTTCGAGCGCTAATTTTTGCCAAGGTTTGGAAGACGGCGAAGTCTTAGACAGCGATATTAATTTTGTCAGCGAGAATGGTCTTAGAGCAGATATCGAATGGTCTGCAGCCCAAAACACTGCTGTTCGCAGACTCACCCGACTACCCGTCTCGACGGTTCTTCATCAAAACACCTTAAATATGGAGTTACTAGATTGCTCTAACAATAGCCGGCAAGCCAGTAAATTATTGTCCGATCAACTCTTGCTGTTAAGCCCAATAAGTACCATTTTGGATTGCGCCAGAAATCGAGCATTGGTGATAGATGCGGGTTTAGACGCCTTGTTTGCTATTGACTTAGATAGCGGCACAAGAACCTTACTATCCGGTGAGAGTGCTGGTATTGGGCCTAACCTGAGTTCGCCTCAGGCGCTGGCCCTTGATAACTCGAATAATCGTACCCTAGTGTTGGATCTAGCCTTAGGAGCCCTGCTTGCTATCGACTTGGACAACGGCGATCGAATAGTATTATCCGATGCCAATATTGGTACAGGTCCTAACTTAAGTTTTCCAAATAATATCGCACTGGACAGTACTAGGAACCGCGTTCTGGTGACCGATGGCAACTTACGTGCCTTGCTTGCTATAGATTTGGACAATGGTAACCGAACAGTGCTCTCCAATGACGATACCGGTGCCGGTTCTAACTTAAAGTTCCCTCAGTGTATCGTGTTGGATAACTCTAATAATCGCGCTCTAGTGGTGGATAGCGTTCTAGACGCTTTGGTTGTTATCGAACTGAACAACGGTAACCGCAAAGTTCTATCCGGTGCTAATTCCCATACCGGCCCTAACTTAATCGACCCAGAAGATGTCATGCTGGACAGTAACAATAATCGCGTGTTAGTTATGGATTCCGCCTTAGACTCTCTGGTTGCCATCGACCTAAACAGTGGAGAGCGTAGGGTGCTCTCCGATGACGGCGCTATAGCCGAGTCTTACTTGGATAGTCTATAAAGTTTTACGCTAAACAACATTAATAATTAGTCTTGGCCGTTATCGAGATGGACTACGGTGCGCGATCAATTAGTTCACCATAATAGCTGTGCTGGCTTTAACAAAAGGTCAACGAAGTGGTTTAACGCTTTGTTTGTAAAAGGAAGAGCGGATTTTGGTTTCAGGAAATTGACTTTTCTTATCCCGAGTTCAGGTTAGTTATTACTTATAAAGTCACGTATCGCCTGCACGAAGAGCTTAGATGCAGGCTCTCGCGCAAGCAATAAATGGCCATCACTTTCTAGTCCTAAAAATTCAGCATTTGGGATCTGTGAAGCAATATCTCGTCCCACATCCAATGGAATACGTTGGTCTCCTAATGAGTGAATGACTAAGGTCGGGACTCTTATTTTAGAAAGTTGATGACGTACATCGATATCACCAAATACAGATAGAAAACGAACAGCGTTAGCAGGGGTGGTGGTTAATCGCTGGAACTCATTAAACCAATCTAATTCTTTTTGGTTTGCGCTAGGCATAAAAGTAGAAGAAAATATTTGCCGATAGGCAGGATTGTCTTGTCCCCAACCTGCCTTAGTAAGAGTCATTATGGCTTCTCGTTCTTTGATTTGAGCTTCACTCGCATTAATTCGCCAACCAGCAGCGTAGCCTCCGAAAAGTATTAAATGGCTGACTTTTTCAGGATATTTAATGGCGTATTCAATGGCAACAGATGCACCCTGAGAAATTCCCAGAAGCGCAAATTTATTCAATTGATTAACAGAAATAACGGTTTCAAGATCTTCAACAAACGTTTTAAAAGACAGTTCTTTTACGTTCCAGTCGGATAATCCATTACCTCGTTCGTCATATCGTACGAAATGGTGATCTTTCGCAAGTTCTCGAAAAAGCGGACTCCAAATTGGTGCATTCCAGTCATGTTCTAAATGGCTGAGCCAATTAGCTGTTTTTACAATGGTGTGCCCTTGACCTATAGAGGCGTAGGCAATTCTGACATGATCGTTAGTTGTACAAAATTTGACTTTTTGTCTAATCAGCATTTCTCTATTAACTACGTCTGTGCTAGAAATATCATGTATTTCAGATACATCACTAGAATTACTTGGAAATTTAATTCCGGCTCCCTTAAATATTTCTGAAACGGACTGAGTCAACTTTTTGCGCTCACTGACATACCCAATACTATCTAGTTGGTTGAGCAATTTTTCTGCTAATTTTAAATTAAGAGGTTTTTGTCTAAGAGCTGTTTTAATCCATTGCAGTTGTTTTTCCGGTGAGAGGTTAGGATGCAAAGCTAACTTAATTGAGATGTCGTTTCTCGCAGCCTTCATTGCGTTACGCTCCGACTCTAGCCAATGCTGATAGCTCGATTGATTTGGTAGCTCACAACCTTCTAGCAATGGGTCTTGTAGAAGTTTGAAAATATCCTCAAGTCTGCCTGAAGATAGCTCGGTGTCTAATTCAGATAGCAAGTTACGGACATCTAGCGCAATATCTTGAGTGAGTAGAGTAACACGTTCTCGATCGGCTACTAGTCGGGTTAATTGTAGGTCATTTACGATAGGCCGTATTTTACTTAAGGACCATCTTAGTGCGCCCTTGGGGTCATCTGGAATCACCCAAAATAACTCACATAAACGGTCTCTTCGGTGGGGGCGATCTGTTAAAGCTAAGTAAGCTAGTAACGCGCGAGTACGCTTGGACTTTGGTAAGGGGACTTCTTCTCCATTGTGATAGACTTTTAGCTCTCCCAACATTTTGATTGAGATATTCATGTTATTGTCTTCCATAATTTAATTACTTAACCCAAGAATATGAAATTGAATGATTCTTTACTGTCTAAATACACTTTCTATTTTATTATAAGTTCAACCAATAATTAAGTTAATACTCCTATTTCCACGATTCGATTTAAAAAATAAAACGTGTTTTACAACTGTGGTAAACACACTCTACGACTACAATTAAACTCCGCTCGTTTTAGACTTAATAGCAAGTAGATAAGTTTGGTCTTAATGAAATTGTTTTCAATGTATTAGCAAGCCGGAATAGAGTAACAAAATGATCTTAGAGTTGGGATTAATCATAGTGGGAATCGCGGGATTGGCTGAGAGGGGGTTACAAAAACGATTTCTGGAGCGCTCAGTAAATGGTGTTATCTTTCAGCCCAATTCTCGTAGAGATGTTATTTGGAACAAGCGGATTCGCTTTACTATCATATTGCCGGGACTTGTCGTAGGATTGGTGATCAGTGCAATAGGAATCGGAATATCTCTTGCTTGACCGACAAAGTGGCGAGTTTCAAAAGATATCTATCTATAAATAAGTAGATATATTGGGTAAAATCGTAACGAAAATCCTAGGTAGAGTCCTAGAGTTGAAGTCAACGAGTCGCTGAGTCTGCAGTTAGAACGCCACCTAGAGTAAACAGACCGTTTATTTTTGTCTCTATTTTTTAGTAAGCTCTAGTTGTTCGTATGGGATATTTTTCTATAAATTATAGGCATACATAAAAAATATTTTTGTTGTAGAGTTGGGGATAATGGTTTGCTCGCTCTCTGCCTTAAACTCTGCAATTCTTAGTCTTAGTTCGTGCAATCTGGAAGGTGCATAGACCAAATCAATATCAACTTCAGAGCCTATCGCTGTGTTTGTCCTTAGACTATGAAAGCGATGATAACGAAGGTCAATGATGACTGGACGTCGTTTCCACTGAAAGCGAATTTGTTGGTCGCTTAAACCAACCGAGGGTGTGGCTAAAAACTGATCGGTCCAACCTTGAAATTTGTGTAATGTGGCTAGTGGAGTAATAAAGGCGACGCCATCTTTTTCATTTAAGCGTTCTTGCATGATGCCTAATTGGAATGACCTGTGACGAGCTCCCAATTCAAACATGCTATAACCAATCCAATCGTCAACATGAGATTCCTGTTGTTTCTGCGCCGCGAGTTCTATGTTGCTAAACAGTAGTGTCTTCCCCAATTTATTCCGGTATTCCGCTCTTAAGCCGTGAGTTTGGTTTGAAAAACTTGTTTCGCTTTGGTTGTTTACATCATACAAGTAACTATTCAGCTCAACATGATCCCATTCTTTAACAGAAAAATTGAATAAGTGACCCTGCACTTTGTGGTTACCTCTGAGACTCGGAGGACGGACGCCAGCTAAGTTCTGAAACCTTGGATCTATCGGTGATAACTGTGATGAAGCATCATCACCAAAAATGCGATTAACATTGTTGATAAAGGCGTAATCCAATTGTGAAGATGTTAAGAGATTAATCTTGAAAGCCAGTGCATCAAATGTTTGATCATTTTGACGGAAGTCAACACTCCCTATAAAGCGTTGTTCTGAATAGGCGATTTTTTGTCTGCCAAGTCGAATGAGTAATTGGTCATAAATTGCATCCAGAAAAACCTCATTGAGTTCGGTGCCCTCTGGGTCAGCAATCACCGGATTTCCATTGGCTATAACTCCATCACTATGATGTGCTTTTGCAAACGCTTGAACATGGTCTAACTCTAATTCAACTTGCCAATGTTCGTTGAAGGTTGTTTTTGTATGAAGTCTAAATTTCGCAGTGTTTGCATGAGCAGCGCTGGTATGAGCAGGTCCGGCATGAGCGGAGCTCGGTTCTTTTTCCACCTGTTCATACCGTGCACGAAAGCCAAACTCTACCTGAGTATTCAGTAATGAATGTTGGTCCGAGAGATTTTCGACAACCCGAATTTCGGAATTGTGCTCTTCGGCACCAGCGAATTGTGTAGTCTGAATCAAGAAAATAAGTAGTACTAACAAACTAAATACCAATGAACTTTTAGTAAAGGCGGTTAGATTAAACATAATGTGTCACTTTGCGTTAGAAATTCGCTTGCGTGCCGAACTAATAATAATCTCAGCCCCAGTCATCGGCATTTCCGTCATGGCGGGCAGTTAAGTCACTCTGTTCGTCCAAGAAATCATAAAATTCATCGGGCATAGGGTTTTGCCTGACATCGATATAGCGAAGCTGTGGTTGATGCTTGATTTCAAGATGCTCTAGCTGGTTATTAAATAAATAGAGTTTTGTAAGCTTTGGCGTTGAATGAAGCGTTAGCAAATTGAGCGCATTGTTATTGGCTTTTACTTGAGTTAATTCTGGTAAGTCTGTGAATCGTAACTCCACCAATTGATTCTTAAAGACAAATAGTTTTGTCAGTTTTGGTAAGTTAGACAATTTCAAAAATTGCAGTTGGTTGCTAGCAAGGTTAATCGTTTCTAACTTTTCCAATCGGCTTATATCGATCGACTTTAATTGATTTTGGTACAAAGACAACTGGCGGATATTGATAAAGTGTTCGAGTCCTTCTGCTGAAGCGATCTCCATATTATGACATTTTATTGATTCTACTTGTTCCGCAGCCTGCCATTGGTTTTTAACCATCAGCTTTTGAACACATTGACGGAAATTGATATCGACTATCGATCCAACTGCTGTCTCATTAATCATTGCAGCGCTATCAGCCATGCAGTGCCAGGGTAAGCTAACAGTTAGTATACAAATTATTCCTAAACATGGCGTTTTGAACAGACTAAACATCGGACTTTGCTCCAATAAGCCGTACGCAAAGACCTTTGGCAACTAATTGCTTGCTCGGTTCATCGATCGGTGATCCGCCAACTTCTTCGATAGTCAATAATAAGTAATCGGCATCCGTCACTAGACGCCATTCCGCTTCGGATAACTCTAAAGTTTGAATGTTACTGTTAGCGAGTACCGAAATTGAACGGGTTTCGCCATCACTTCTTGATACAGCCCATAATTGATAATTCTGCTCAGTGGCAAGTTTACTCGCACCCCAGTGTAACCACATCTGTCTCGTATCGTCTTTTGCGATTGTGCTAAGTGCGGCTTCTCCACTTGGAGTGGTCATCACGGCTACGTAGTCGATCGGAAGTTCGCGAGAGGCATCATTCAGATCGATTGGCAATAAACTGCTATTTAAAAGTAGCAGCACTGACAAAGCGCCTGATAGCACCCAAGGAAACCCGCTGTGCTTAAATAATTGCCTAAACCGGTTGGCTTTTAATTGGTGAGGCGTCTGTCGATTCGGGTTAATTCGGTTCTCTATAACAGACCAGTTATTTTTGCGTGGCCGGCGAGTTAACTTGGTTGAGTTAAGGGCAATTAGTTTTTCTTGCCATGCAAGAACCTTTTGTTGGAGTGCTTCATTAGTGACCATCTTTCGTTCAAAGTCAGCTCGAGATTCTCCTTGTAAAGTACCAACGACGTATTCAAACGCGGCCTGGTCATCCTCTAGGAAATTTGAGTCTTGTATTCCAGACATTCTTTCAACCTTTTTGCACCGCGGTGCAACCATGACTTGATGGTATTAACATTAGTATTAAACTTGTTAGCAAGTTCACCGCGAGAATAACCCTGAATATAGGCTAAGGTAATGCAATTTCTACCTCGCTCATTCAACGTTTGTAAACACTGGTTTATATCGACTTGTTCTTGACCATGTAACGCCCTTTCTTCCGGGGAATTATTATCAGAATCCAGAGAGTCTAGTTCGGTATCTTCCGAGCGGTTTTCGATATGACGTTTTTCTTTTGCTAAGCGATCGAGTGAGCGATATCGAGTAATACTCGTTAACCAAGTGAGCGGTTGAGATTTATCGGATCGGTAATTTCCCGCGCTGTTCCAAATTTGTACAAAGGCCTCTTGTAAAATTTCATTGCTAAGGTCGTCGGATTTAACGATATTGAATGCTACTCGATTAAGATAGGGTGACGTACGTTCATATAATTCCTTTAACGCGCTTTGATCCCTTAGCCCACAACGGGCAAGAAGCTCAACTAATTCACTTTGGTTTTGCATGAAAACTATACATCCAGTTTATATGTGTTCCATCTTGAGGTGCTTACAGAAATTCGATTTTATCTATCTCAAATAAAGGTATTTTAACGTATCGCGGTGAGCTGCCTTAACAAGTTTTAAAGCTAAGCACTGTTAAGTTGTTAGTCTAAGATGTGAGCGTGGTTGCCACCATGGTATTAATCGTGGTAATTGTTGAGTAAAGTTAAAAAATCTACAGAATCATTCTAGATTTGTAGAGAGCAATGCTTAACTAATTTTTAGTGGGTTTTGCAGCGAAATGGCCCAGCTCTTTCTCTAACGAGTTTGTGTTAGCAAAAGGAAATTGAGAAGCACTTCACACTTATTTCAATTCAAAAAATATTTTCTAATCAACCGCAACTTTTTTTTATTGCACCAGTATATCCGCTCACTAACTTAATTTTTTAAGCAAACAGAGGACATACGATGAGTATCCAAAAACAAACAGGCCCATTATTAAAAACGCTAATCTTAGCCAGCTTTTTGAGTCAAAACGCCGTGGCAGAGGTTATTGTAGGTACAGACTTAAACAGTGCGAGTAGCACCGACGAAGAAATAGCCTCTATTTATAGCGGTAATCGCGGTACTAATGGTGGTGGCGATCAAAGTTTACAATTAGGCGATGTAATATCCGGTACCGGTGAAAACGATGTTTTGGTTGGTGGTCTTGGTATTGATATTCTCTTTGGCGGAGCAGGCGATGACATATTGATCGGTGGTACGGAAGACTTTAATGGATTAAACAGAGACAGAGGATACGGCGAGGAGGGTGATGATATTTTTCTTTGGGCGCCTGGTGACGGTAATGATTTCTTTGATGGTGGTTCAGGCGTTGATGTTCTTTTTATGACCTTGATTGGTGAGTCGCAAGATTCTGACGGTAATACAGAGGGTGCTCCCTTTTTTGCAGTGAGTGCACCTTCGCCTACCACCTTAAGAGATTTCGATGGAATCCATTTAAATGATCAGGAATTGCCCGTTGTCAATGTGATCGGTGGTCCGGGGTTTTGTGAAATAGTAGAGCAAGATACGGATAATCAAGCTGGTTTACAGGAACTTGGCCTTGATCATTTAGTTCGTTTTGTATTGCGTGGCCCTCGCGCAAATTTTGAAACTCAAATGGCCTCTGACCCTAACCTTGATCCTGCAACATTGGACGACGGATTACGCGTAGCGATCCACTTAAACAATGTTGAATTTGTGGTGTGTCCTGGAACGACCGCTGGCACCCAACAGATTTTTGATATTAGGCAAGTTCCCGCACAAGAAGTTGATGCTTCACAGTTACCCTTGCAAGCATTTGAGCTTATTTCCGCTGCCGAAGCTGAATAACAACCAACGTGAACAAATTCAATAAAAAACACTATTTAAAGATGATAAAGAATCGGAGTTTCATACAATGATAATTAACACCAACAATTTAATACAACGACTAACAGCTAACCCTGTTTTGAGTTTAAAAAAACTTCTGAGCCAGAAGGCTAGTGAAAATCAAAATAGTCACGCGCGGGTTGCCTTTGGCAATTCTCACAAGAGCTTATTCAAAGGAACAGCTATTGCTCTGATGGTGAGTACTTTGCTGGCCGGTTGCGGCAGTGATAGTAACTACAATGACGACGATATTGAAGTTCCTGACGATACTCCTGTTGCAAAACAATTTGTGCTTGTTCAAGGTTCCGATAGCAATCAGAAGTCGCATCCGTTGTTGTCACTAAATCCTGGAGGCCCGGGTGGTTCACCTAATCAAAGTTTGAGAGCTGGCGATGTTTTGAACGGTGATGCGCAAGATAATCTTCTTATTGGAGGTTTAGGGGTAGATTTATTATTGGGTAATGACGGCGATGATATCCTTATTGGCGGGACGGAAGATTTTAATGCTAACGTCGATGCCGACGGTAATGGTTCGGATAATAGAGACAGAGCTTTCGGACATGCTGGTGATGATGTGTTTATTTGGGCTCCAGGTGACGGTAGTGATTTTTTCGATGGAGGTGAAGGAACTGACGTTATTATTTTCGGAGTGCTCGGGGAGTCGCGAGATGCGGAGGGTAATACCGATGGAGCCCCCTTTTTTGCAGTAAATCCGCCTAATGGAAATCCAGGAAGTCAAGATTTTGATGGGATTCATCTTGACGAGAATAATCAACCTCAGGTTAGAGTTTCTGAGTCTCCCGGTTTTTGTTCCGTAGTGGATAGTGCCGCCGCTCAAGCAAGTTTTGAGACACTCAACATTGATAATGTCGTCAGATTTTCGTTGCGTGCTATCGCGGACTCATTTGATGCAGGAGAAAGAGATGATGATGATGGACTAAGAGTCGCAGTGTCTATTAAAAACACAGAATTTTTGGTGTGTACTCGGCGAGAGCTTGACTCTGACAATAGTGCCAACAATATTGGCGTCTTCGATATTCGAAACAGTGTACCAGTAGAGGCACAGATTTCGGACTTACCAGAGTATGTTCAAAGCCTTATTCTTTAATAAGTCAAAAATACACACCGAATTAGAAGCTTTATTAGAACAGTTCTCTTACAAATAATATTTGTAAGAGAACTGTTTGAGGTTTGCCCATACTAATACGAGACTCATTGTCGTGATGGGTTAGACGGTTTAACTTCTCTCAATAAGTTAAAAGCAACTCAAATGTTGCTAAATGAAGTGAATCTTTAATCTAAATCACTGGCTGAATGCCTTTCACGTACCTGCAATGACTCCACCCCCCAGCTACGATTAACTCGACGTCCTCGTTTTACCGCTGGACGTTGCTTTATCTCTTCGCTCCACCGAATGACATTCTTGTAGGATTTAACGTCAAGAAACTCTCCAGCATCATACAGCTTGCCTTGCACTAAAACGCCATACCATGCGTACACCGCCATATCGGCAATATTGTATTCATCGCCACATAAATACTTTCGCTCTGCTAAATTTCTATCCAGTACATCGAGTTGTCGTTTAACTTCCATGGCGTATCGATTGATAGGGTATTCAAATTTTTCAGGTGCATAGGCATAAAAATGTCCGAAGCCGCCACCCAGAAATGGCGCGCTACCCATTTGCCAAAATAACCAGGACAAACACTCCGCTTTTTCACTTGGGTCGTTTGGTAAAAAAGCATTAAACTTTTCAGCTAAATAAACCATGATAGCTCCCGACTCAAATATGCGAGTCGCTGGTGCGGTTGAATGATCCATTAAGGCTGGAATTTTAGAGTTTGGGTTAACTTCCACAAAACCACTGCCAAATTGGTCGCCTTCATTGATATCGATGTACCATGCATCATATTCAGCTTGTTCAATTCCTTTGGCTAATAGCTCTTCAAGCAAAATAGTCACTTTGACGCCATTAGGTGTTGCCAGGGAGTAAAGCTGTAGAGGATGTTTACCTATAGGGAGTTCTTTTTGATGAGTGGCGCCGGCGGTCGGTCGGTTGATATTGGCGAATTTACCACCGCTCTTTTGATCCATCGTCCAAACTTTAGGCGGAGTGTATTGGGATGATTCAGACATAAGGTTGATTCTCTTTTTTCGGATAAATTAGATACTAGAGTAACTATCGGTACGATTGTGACATACCATTGGATTATATACTTATATCTTAGTGGGCATAGAGTTAGCAAAAAACAAGCCGCACTTGGAAACTTAGTAGTTTGGCTACCACTTGAACCCATAGGGACTTATTTGATATGGTCAATGTTTAGTCTACCAAAAATCATAAGAAAGCGATTAATGATAATAAAAACACTGCTATTAAGCACATCACTACTCTTTTGTGCATCGAGTTTTGCAATAGAACCATTAAGTAAACAAATCGATAATGATTACCCTTACCTTGATAGTCTTTATAAGCATTTGCATCAGCATCCCGAAATTTCATTTGAAGAAGCTTTAACTGCGAAACGAATTGCAACAGAGCTTAAAGGTCTTGGGTTCGATGTAACCACCAACTTTGGCGGACATGGAGTAGTTGGTGTATACAAAAACGGTGCAGGCCCAACGGTTATGATTAGAACGGATCTCGATGCCTTGCCGATAAAAGAGCAAACCGGGCTCTCCTATGCCAGTTCAAAAACAATGAAAGGTCGAGATGGTAAGCAAACTTATACCATGCATGCTTGTGGTCATGATATTCATATGACGGTGTTTACTGGCACAGCTAGAAGGCTTATTGAAGCAAAGAATAACTGGTCTGGTACCTTGCTGATGATTGGTCAGCCTGCAGAAGAACGAAGTGGTGGCGCTAAAGCTATGCTTGCGGAAGGGCTATTCGAAAAGTTTCCGCGGCCTGACTATAATTTAGCCATTCATGTTTCTGCGGATATTCCAGCTGGTAAAATAGGTACGGTAAAAGGCTTTGCCATGGCCAATGTCGATTCGGTGGATATTCTTGTGAAAGGGCAAGGAGGTCATGGAGCTTATCCTCACAATACTAAAGACCCCATTGTGCTAGCATCACAAATTGTCCAATCACTTCAGACAATTGTCAGTCGAGAGACTTCTCCTCTAGAACCGGCCGTAGTAACCGTTGGTTCAATTCACGGTGGCTCCCAGCACAATATCATTTCTAATCAAGTCAAAATGCAGCTGACATTGAGGTCTTACTCTGACGCTGTTCGTAAGAATACCTTAGAATCGATTCGACGAATGACTAAACATCTTGGCTTAGCAGCAGGGCTGCCAGAAGCACAATTGCCAGAGGTAACGGTTTTAGATGAATCGACTCCGGCAGCCTATAATGATCCGAAACTTACCAGTAAACTGACAAATCTTTTTGAAAAGTTGCTGGGCAGCGAAAACATTATCAATCTTAAACCAGAAATGGTTGGGGAGGACTTTGGTCGATATGGCCAAGTAGCACCAAAAATTCCTAGCTTGATGTACCGGTTGGGAACCGTTAACCAAGAACGTTATCTGCAGTCTATTGATTCGGCGACTCGTTTACCGACATTGCATTCCGCAAATTTTGCACCGGATCCTGAGCCGACTATTAAGACTGGTGTTTTGACCATGAGTGAGGCCGCACTGTTATTATTGAAAAAGAACTAGACCAAACGCAAAAGCTTGGTCTAGATATAAATTGGTCCAGTTGTTACTTATACTCGGTCTGGATTTTTATTTAGTGCTATAGCAATGTGATGAGAATCTCATCAATTAAATCACCCGCTTTAGACTCGCAAGCTTGATACAGATTACAATTAATCATTAATGTCATGGTTGTGTCTGTATCTTGAATATAAAGTGTGGAAGTCAAGTAACCGGGCTCATCACCACCATGGTGATAGACCGTTTTACCATTGATGGTTTCTTTAAACATCCCCATACCGTAGAACAACTGGTTTCCTATTTGAGTGAGGTTTTCATTGCCAATTAACAGTGCTCTTACTTCATCATTGATCACCGACGTATCGGTTACAATTGCCCGGATCAATTTTGATAAGTCAATCGCACTGGATACCAATGGGGCATCAGCGACACCAATATTTTCGTAAACAGGCTTAGTATTGAGACGTTCGCCGTCGTCTTCAAAATACCCAGAAATTATTTCACCTCGGTGCTTTTCCAGACCGTTGTAATAAGTGTCATTTAATCCTAATGGTTCGAAAACTAACTCTCGCATCGCTCGATAATGGTGCTCGCCTAACACTTGGTCCATGATCATTCCTACTAGCAAATACCCCGTATTGGAGTAATGGAAATCTGTACCAGGAGAAAAATAAGCCGGTTGGTTTAAAGCGAATTGAAGAGCATATTCGTCAGTTTTTAGCGAAGTAGGATCAGCAATGATTGCGTCGAACCAATCTCCCGCAGTAGTGTCGTCAAGATAATCATGAACACCGGCGGTATGCTGCAATAATTGGCGAATTGTCATTTCGGACCCAAATTCTATTTGTGCTAAAAGCTCTGCTGGCAAGTACTGGTCAATTGTTAAATCAAAATCGAGTAGACCTTGTTGGTAAAGAAGAGCTGCTAAAAGAGCGGTCGCCTTTTTACCGGCACTTCCGTTGGGCATAACGTCACTTGTCAGCATCGCTGTATTGTTTTCTAAACTAGAAAGTCCAGCACTCCCGATGAAGCTCTTGTTGGGACCTTCAATGGCTAGCACTATGCCCGGAAGCGTGTCAGAAACACTGTCATCAATTATTAACTGATAATCGATTGCTATGGGTGGTGGTGGGGGTGGCTGAGTAGAGCTATCATTAGAATCGGAGCTACCACACCCTGAGAGTGTGATTAGTCCCACCAGCACTAAAAAGTTGATTATTGGAGAAGCGAAAGATTTCATAGTATGTTCCTAGTTAGTTATTAACGATTAAACTATAAGGAACAATCAAGAGTTGTTGCGTAACGGTTTGTAGTGTTTGTAACAGAGTGTATTGAGTTAAGGGTATTCGGAAACGGTTTCAAGGTTTATTTTTAGTTAAACTTTCTGAAAATAAAAAAAACGCCAAATAAATTGGCGCTTTTTAGGACTCACTTAGTTTTTAGACTAAGTTAAAGATTATTACTCTTCGTCAAGAAAACGAACGTTAAGTAATCCTTCGGCATGTGGTGCAGCGCTACCGTCATCAACAGTATAAGATACCGGCATTGTCGCATTGTCCACTAGCATTTGACGAACATTAACAAATGCAGAGTAGTCCATCGCTTGAGGATGCTTTTCCATAATCATCGCAGCAGCACCTGCAACCGCTGGTGAAGCCATTGATGTACCACTCAAAGTCGTGACAGCATGAGTACGGTTAAGTGAAACAATCGCGTTACCTGGAGCGGCAATTGTGATCACCCCTGAGTCATTCGAACTAAAGTCATTAGGTCCTTGTCCATAGTTACTGAACCCAGTGAAAACAGCCTCACCAAATAAATCATCGTAGCTAGTGTACGAACTGACTGTAATCGTTGAATCATAGCCTGCTGGAGCATAATCAACTGCATCAGAAGCTGAGTTTCCTGCAGCAACCACTACAACCATACCAGCGTGAGCTGCATTACAATAGGATTCTGCCACCGCATGCTCGCCGGTGTATCCTGTTTCGTCACAAGTGCCTTTATCCGATGGGTCAGAACCACCTAAACTCAAGTTAGCAATGGCAGACATACCACGATCAGTCATATCTGCGACAGCCCAATCTAAACCGTCAAGAATCGATGATGAAGGACAGCTGCCTTCAGCTGTACAAACTTTAACAGCGTGTACCGTAGCAGCTGGAGCAACACCAACGACGTTGATTGAGTTATCTGCAGCTGCAACCGTACCAGCAACATGAGTACCATGACTGTGATCATCATCGTAGTCCGCATCACAGTTTACAGGGTCAGCACAAACTTCAGCGGCATAAGAAGCGCCTAAGTTATTTTTAATATCGTTTTGCGCGACATCAATACCGGTATCGATAACATAAACATGTTGACCTGCACCTGTATAAGCCGAATCGGCAGAACCCGACTCCGCAGGACCTTGAGGAACCGTTTGTGGCCAGTCTATTATTTTGCGATTCATCTTTGAAGTGACAGGAGGCGTGTAGTTCTCCGGAATATCAACAATTCGATATGTCACGTCTGGGTAAACTCCGATGACATCAGGATTGTTTTGTAAAGACTTCATTTGATCTGCGGTAACGCTGGCAGAGAAGCCATAATAGACATTCTTGTAAACATGCTTTGCTTCTATCTGATTAGTGTCGGCAAAAGCTCTTACTGACGCTCCGCGTTGCTGACTCATTGCTTTCATTGACTCTGGTGTGCGAGTTTGGTTGAGCGCGGCAAAAGGTGCATTGCTGTTTTTTAGTTTAACAATAACGTTAGTCGTGTCAGCAGCTAATACAGACCCACTAGCCGTTGTTAATGCTGCAACAACTAAGCTAGCAACTAGTTTTTTATTAGTACGTAATTTCATTAGATATATCTCCTTAACTAGTTAGTTTACTTAGCAAATTTCGCAAGTGCTTTGTGGTTAAACATAACAGCTAAACCTTTAGGCATAGCGATTTCCATTCCGTTATCAAAGTGCAGTTTAAGCTCTGCTCTTTTTAGATCTTGAGTATTAGCAATAATGGTATTGATTAAACTTTTTGCTGATGGTTGGTTTTTGATCAAAATTTCGTTTTGTCCACCACCATTGGTTGAAAAACCAATGTTAAAAGTTTCAATGTTAAATTTCTGATTGTTTAAAGTAACTGCATTTAAACCAAGGTTTAATCCATTGATGGAACCGCCGTTATCAATAATGCTACCTAAAAGCTGTGAGGCATTTTTAATATTCGATTGTAGATCCCAGTCATAACCATCAACTTCTTGCTCTGGCACCGAAGAGACTAAAATAAGTCCTGGCTCGATCCAGTTACCATCCGCGTCAAGTGGTTGGCTTTGGTCAAAATTGTCTAATCCACCATCAACATCAGCATCCATGTCGTTAGCAATCCAGTAGCTGCCAAATGTTCCGCCAGCAAAACCAGTTGCGCCTTCAAAGCCTGCACCTGAAGGGAATACATTTGGTCGGTGTGGATATGAGTTCTGAACCACGTTTCTATAACTGGTGATTTTTACATCGAACTGATAGTCTTTTTTCATCCACTTTTGGTGGTTGTAGTCCACTGTATAGACGTATGTTCCGTCCCAGTCGGCATCCCAACCGGATATAACAGTGTTCCACGCTGGAACGTAGGCTTCGGTGTGAGTATTGTGCGCCGGATGACCAGGGTAATCCGAGTAACCACAACTAGCGACCAACAGTGTGGTGGACGCGGCTGCAAATAGTCGGGTTATTTTTTTTTGCATGCTTGACATCATTTATCTCCTTTTGAGGTACTTGCATAAGTCGTTTGCTTGTTTCTGTGTGATAAAAAAGTAAACAACAGTATCGATAATTTTCGCAGGCATAACTTCTTTAAGTATAAAGAATAATCTTCAACTGAGACGAATTGCTACGAAGAATAAAAAGTGTTCAACACGGCGAGGAATTCAATTTGAACGAAGTCGAGATTAACATTAGAAAAATCTAATTTAAATGGTAATATTTACTAACTTCATAAAAAATTTTACTCGTTAAAAATATCTCATTTTTGAATTAGTTGCATTAATATTGGCGAAGCCTGATAGTTATTCCTTTAGAAGAAGAATGCGGTATAGTAACGGTGTTGTTTTGGCATTTTTTTCTAAGTGTTCGGCTTTAATTAATTTTTTACTTAAGTAATTTTTATCTCATATGGAGAACTTTATTATCAAGTCATATTGCAATGCCGCATTATTACTTGCAACTGCAATTGTTTTTAAACCTGCAAGTGCAACAACAGAAGAGTACTTACAATTAATTAGTACTGAAAATTCTAAAACAGTCAAAGCATTCACACAAAACATAAACCTTACTCAAATGGTATGCATAGAGTCGCCTGCTCAAGATTCTAAAGTTGATAACTGCATTTCGCTTGAACAACTAATTAAGCCTCGCCAGCATAGGTTGGAGGATTTCCACGCAACATCAGGATATGTTGAGTTTCCCATGGTGATAGATACCCAAGCCGCAGAGCAGTGGTTAAGTGGGGGAGAATTTACCAAACAACAACGTCGGCGTTTCTTGCAGACAACAGCGACTCGATTAAACCAATTAAGCGCACAAGCATTTCGGGAAAAGCTTAAACAAATCGATCACTCGAAGCCGTTGAGTTTTACTCCAATAGCAATCAATAATAGCTTGCTTGTTAACGTGGAACCAAATCAAACTGAAAATGAGTTGCTATCAAAAGATAGTTTAATGGAGTTCACGACTCCGATAGCAGATGATCAAGCAGTAATAGGAATAATAGACTCAGGCGTCAGTCAATATCATCGTCGTTTAGCTAACGCTAAGGTCTTGCAATTCAACCCCGTAGAAAATAGTCATCAAATCAAAGATACTGCATTTGGACATGCCACCGCTATTTTGAGCTTACTTGCGGTAGACGATAATCCTTCAACTGAAAAAAGGTTAGTGGAAAACGCTCAATATCTGTCTTGCAATGGCTTGCCCAATGCCAAGTATACCTTCTTCAGTACATTGCAATGTATGAATTGGCTTTTTCTTGCGCCGCGGGTCGATGTTGTGGTTAACGCTTGGACAGCCCCCAAAATTGGTTGCGTAAATTCGTGGCGTTATCCAATAGCTTTGCTATTTTACGCAAATAGCATTCCGGTTTTTGCTGCTGGTAACTACGCAACAGAAAAATTTGATGAAAAAAACATGAGTCGCTCACCGGCTAATTTAGATTTTTCAAATGAGGATTTTACAAGCCTTACTGTCGGAGCTCTGAGTGTTAAGAATGGTCGATTAGAAAGTTCTAGTTACGGAGAGAGTTCATGTTCCCCAAAACACTCAAGCGCAAAAAGTCATTCAAAAAACAATAAGCACTATCAGGCGAATTTATTTGCCCGAGGTGAGAACTTGATGGTCGCTGTACCGTTCACTAAATCAAGCTTTCAGAAAGTAGAGGGGTCTTCTTATGCGGTGGTATTTGTCGCCGCGGCAGTGGCGAATTTGAGTAGAGAGTTTCCGCGGGCTAGTTCAAAGCAGATTTCCCAAGCCTTATTAGAAACGGCTAAGAGTGTTGAGTCCAAAACATTTGAGCCTGCTACACCGGCAGAGTATGGCTACGGAATTTTAGATTACCCAAAAGCAAGAGAACGGTTGCTAGAGTTATATCCTGCTTCTAGATGACAATTGAGAAAATTAAAAGAGTCTAAGATAAACTATGTCTCTTTCAAGAAACTGGCTCTTAAGGAAAACCGTAGATAACGACTTTACCTGCCGACATGCTTATGCAATGATACTTAGGTTGTTTTTCTTGAAATTCTATGACTACGGTTTTAAATATTTTTAATATTCCGCTTAAAAAGCTGTCTCTAATTTTAGTGCTAGTTGTCGCTGGCGAGCTTATATTTTCTTTACCCTTCCATATACCGCGATTTTTTCGACCGACAATGTTGGAAGTTTTCCAGTTAACTAATGCTCAGTTAGGCGATATTTTTGCTGTTTATGGCGTAGTCGCCATGTTGAGTTATTTTCCGGGTGGTGTTTTAGCGGATCGATTTGCTCCAAGAAAACTGATGACTTTTTCTCTTTTAGCAACTTCAGCTGGTGGTCTCTATTTTGTCACCATTCCGAAGGTTGAAGCTTTGTACTTTCTATTCGGCTATTGGGGGTTAACCAGTATCTTGTTGTTCTGGTCAGCGATGATCAAACAAACTCGCATTCTGGCGGGTGCAAACTCCCAAGGACTAGCATTTGGACTACTTGACGGGGGGCGCGGATTAATTGCAAGCTTAACCGCTAGTATTGCGGTTTTTATTCTTGCACTATTTTTGTTACCTGACGCGGAAAGCTACCAGGATAAACGCAGTGGGTTGCAAGCAGTCGCTCTCTTTTATAGTTGCGTCACAATGTTAGCAGGCTTGTTGGTTTGGTTTTTTATTCCACGTCAAAACATTTCTTTCCCAGCTAAAGAGCAACAACGGCCTAGTATTACAAACATTCTGAAAGTGCTTAAAGAGCAATCGGTGTGGCTGCAAGGAGGGGTAATTATTTGTGCCTATTGTGGATTTAAAGCTTTAGATAATTACGGCATTTATGCTACCCAAGTCATGCAAATGTCGCAGCTAGAATCTTCGGAGTTAACTTCTATTGCAAGTTATACTCGACCTTTAGTGGCTGTTATTGCGGGTTTAATTGCCGATCGCTGGCAAGCAAGCAAGTCGGTAAAGTTGTTTTTTATTTTATCAGGGCTTGGCTTTCTAGGAATGAGTTTGTTTGAATTTGGTAATCAACTGCAAATACTAATAATCGCAAACATAGTTTTGACATTCATCGCCGTTTACGCCTTGCGGGCGGTCTACTTTGCGCTAGTTGAACAAGCAAAAATTAAGCAGGGCGTGACAGGTACAGCTGTTGGTGTGATCTCCTTGGTTGGCTACACACCTGATATCTTTTTTTCGTCCGTCACCGGGCGTATTCTTGATGCCAATCCCGGGTTTATTGGTTTTCGACACTACTTCTTACTACTTTCAATGATTTCAATTGTTGGGATTATTTTCGTTTATTTGCTGGATAAGTCGCTCAACAACGCCAAGCTCGAACCCTAGCTTCAATGATATTTCTTGCGCTCGTTGTTTGGCACTACGAGCAGCATCATTGTTGCCGATATCTAGTTGATATTGTGAAACTAAGAGGTGGTACTTTAGCGAAAGCAAGCTCGACTCGAGTTTCAAAACCTCAAGAAATCGAGCCATCTCAGGGAGAAGTGGCTCTAAATCATTAACTCTTCTACTATTGACAAGTCTCTCCCCATAATTAACTAGGTTATTCAAAATAGAAAAGTTAATTGGAACTCTACTTCGCAACCTTGCGTTGAGGGCGGCTAGATAGCGATTTTCACTCTCTCGTTCACCTGTGGATTGCCAATATGCAATGGCCAGAGAGATTTCTTCGGAGGTTAATGTTTCGAAATCAGTGAGTTTATTTACTAGTGAAGGATTTAGCTGAGACAACCGTTCTTTGGCTAAGTTAACTTCGTCCATCCTCAAGTAGAAGCCAATTAATGTCGAACGTAAACTTCTAATTTGAGGGTGCTTGGGTGGGAGAATACCTAACAAATTGTCGAGAGTTGTTTCAATCGTTTTCACCGAAGATCGCCGATCAAATAATTCAAATTTCGATTGAGCCAAGTTCTCTATGACAATTGACTTTGAAGGATTAATGGCAGGATTACTCTTGTCATAAATATCAAGCGCTTGTTGGTACAGGTTTTTAGCTTTATTAATTTCCCCAAAGTCGAAATAGATATCTGCTATAGAATTTAAGGCGTTTCCAACCTCTAGGTTATCCTTGCCGAACAAGCCGATAAAAATATCCCGAGCCTCTTCAAATGATTTAAGTGCTTGCTGATAATCTCTTAAGTCAAAATACAAAGAGCCTATATCCAATAACCCATAACCGATTGATTGATGTTGCCCTGGGTAGAGACTGCGGTCTATTGCTAGAGATTTTTGGTAGTACTCAAGTGCTGAGATAATATCGTTATCGATTGATTTAGAAAGTGTCCCCAAGAAATTATAGGCATCTGAGGCGTGAGATGAGTTTTCTCCGTAGTTCCGAATGAATATATCCAATACTTTGAGTTCTATTTCTTTCGCTTTTTTATACTCGGCCAATTCCCACAGTAAAATGGCGTAATTGTGTAACGCTGCGGCATTTTTGGCTTCATTTTGCTTGGGTAGCGAGTTATTGTATTCGATAGCTTTTTCATAATTTTGTTTAGCTTTTTCAAATTCTGCGAGCGCTGTTTGCGCGGTGGCGACGTTTTGCAGAGACTGATAATAAGTTGCTTTATCTATATCCAGTGTTAGTGCTTTGCTAAATAACAGTAAAGCTTGACGATACTTTCCCGAAGAGTATTTATTCCAGCCAGATATGTTGAAAGAGTCAGCGAGTTGTATATCTGAAATGTCGAGACTCTGTTGAAGTTGAATGGTTTCATCTATCAAGGCTTCGGCATTCTTATAGTCCCCCATCCCTTGATAAGCATCGGCCATGCTATTGAGTAACCTTACTTTAACTTCAGGTTGGTCTTTTAGATCTTGCATGATGAATTCTCTTCCTGCATCAAGCAATTCAATCACGGTCATTTCCTTATTTGGTTTAATTTCAGTTTGTGGTTTTGTGATGTTTACAACGGTAAAAAGATTGACTAGGTAGTCGGAAACGGTTTGGGCTGTTCGACTTTCAATACTCAGTTGGTTCGCTTGCCAAATGGAGTAGCTTGTGAAGCCGCTGTAAGAGGCTAATAAGGTAAATGCTAGTACTGAAACCGCTTTGTTTCTAAGGACCCACTTTTTTAATTTGTATAGCTGAGAATCTCCCCTAGCAAGTACGGCTTCTCCATTCAAGTAGCGATTAAGGTCGTTGCTAAAATCAGTTACCGAATTATAACGAGCCTCCGGTTTCTTATTTAAAGAATAGAGGACTATGTTATCGAGGTCGCCCTTAATAGAACGATGTAATCGTTTCAGGATGTTTTGGCTCGCCTTTTCCTTATTTTGTCTTGTTGTTTTGTGGGAGGCCGTTTGCTCCTGCCAAGTCGAATAGATAGTCTGGCTTGGACTGCTTGGTTGCTCTTTACAGATTGAATAAATGAGTTGTAACGAGCTGGTATTAGCATACGGCATCTTTTTTGTGAGTAGTTTATAGAGTAAAACTCCTAGGGAATAAATGTCGGTTGCGATGGTAATAGGCTGTCCAGATATTTGTTCTGGACTCGCAAACGCAGGTGTCATCGGCCTAGAACCTAAGGTGGTCGCCTGATCATTTTGACGTTCGAGTTCCATCGATTTAGAAATTCCAAAGTCCAGTAACTTGACTAGCCCATCTGATGTTACCAATACGTTAGATGGCTTTATATCTCGATGCACTACAAGGCGTTTGTGCGCATATTCGACGGCTTCGGTTAATTGAATAAATAGCTTTATGACTTGTTGTAATGATAATTCTCGCTGTACACAAAACTGGTCAATCGGAACGCCTTCAATGTACTCCATAGCAAGATAAGGTAACCCTGATTTTGTGGTGCCGCCATCTAATACTTTGGCAATGTTGGGGTGGTCGAACGAAGCTAGAGTGCGTCGTTCGAAATTAAAATTGGCTAAAGAGTCGGGAGATAGGAATTGTTTAGTGACAATTTTTATTGCGGCGTGTTGTTTAAAGTCGCGGCTAATCCTCTCCGCTTTGTAGACTGCACTCATGCCGCCATCCGCGATTTTTTCTACGAGCTTGAAGGGCCCGATCTCAGATCCAATCAAGGTATCTGTGTTGCTCTCTTTTTGTTGGTTGTTTTCTGATAAATCAGGCGACACTTGATTCTTGTTGGTATTCGGTCTTAGCGCTCGTTGGCTATTTTGCTCTAGCAACTCACCTAATTCTTCAGCGATTTCTGGCTCACTATTTTTTAATTGTTCAATATATGATGCTAGCTGTTTGGGCGCTAATTGACTTGCATGATGATAGGCTTGTTCCAGTTTCTGCCAGTTATCGTCCTTCATACAAGGTTCCTCTAATTATTTTATTTTAAGGCTTTGTTGATACACTGATCACGCAAATTAAATCGTTCCAGTGCTTGGTTAATATATACCGCGTTATGATGGGATTGTCGATAGCAAGCAATGTTTAGATAATTAACCAATATATTGGAGGAAACAAAAAACGGCCAATAGGGGAGTGTGTCTTTCCGCTATTGGCCGAACTAGTTTACCAACCAGTGACTAATTAGAACAACCGCCTCCTTCTCCTCGAGAAACTCCAACATAGATGCTATTGCTAGCAGCGTTATCTATCCAAATAACATCATCGCGCTTGTCACAGTTAAAATCGCCTTTTAGTAATTTGTATTGTGACCAGTTTTCTTTGGCAAAATGCTCTTGTGCTACACGTGCAAAGTTAAAACCTGTGTCGCTAACAATGGCGAGACCAACACCAATTTTGTTAGTCAAGCTATCAACGATTCCTTTATCGTTGATTAACAGGTCGGAACCGCCATTACCATCGACATCCGCTAATATCATTTCGGGATTTATCGCACTCGGGTCTCCTAGCAGCTCTTTGATAGTGGTTTCCGGTCCCTCGGAATCATTATAGAGCTTAAAGCTATGTTGCTGATAAGGCGTGGTTCGATTAGAACTGCCGTGAGCAACATAAGCGCCAAAATTACTGAATGGTGAACGCTGTCTAGGTTCAATTAGATCCGATTTTCCATCAGCATCTAAGTCGCCGACAAGTGCACTATAAGTTCCCCAGTTTCCACCGAAATTTCTCAACTTAAATGGCACAGTTAATCCATTTTCATTGCCATAACTGACATAAACATTATTGGCATTAGAATCGATATTTTGAAAGATTAGGTCACCAAAGTTATCACCGTCAACATCGCCGACAAATACATACTCATAGCCACTGAAGTTGCCTGCGCGGTCTAACAATGGACGATTGATGAAAAGGTCATCATTTTCAAAATCAAACTCCGCGGCAGTCATATCAACAGCATGTGAAACATAAGTTCGATTTAGAGCGGTGCTAGTAGGTGTATTATTCCAAACTAAGTCAATACCATGTTGATTATCGAGTTGATAGGTGAGTAATGTGTATGTATCAGCACCAGAGCCATCGAAAATAACTTGCCCTTTATTGTGAATGAAAGCAGGGTCGCTCTCTCCTTTATAGAAAGAGACAAATACTTTGTTTGATTCTCCTGCAGCGTTCTTTAACACGTTAATCACCACGTCTTCTCTACCATCATTATCTATATCAATAATGTTCAAAGATAGCTCGCCTGTTAGCCCGCTGACTACGGAGTTGTTTGATTCTACCAAGGGTTGGAATGTGCCATCTCCATTAGCAAAAGCAACCGCAAACTCTCCTCGACCATTTGAGTCAGTATTAGCCCAAACAATATCATCGGCTCCATTACCATCAACATCACCTAATGCGACTAATTGACCTGTTCCGGTAAAACTCGGTGTAAAAGATTGTTTGTCTTGGAATATAAAAGTTGCATCATCAGCTACCTTATCAAAGCAAGTGACCCGCTCGTAGGAGGTTAGCTCTTGGGTTACCGCAGGCAAATCATCGCTGATACTTTTTATTTGGAAGGATATTGGTACTGCATCAGTTGCGGTGGCGGGAATATCAAAATACTGTGTCCAATCTTCAGATTTTAACATCGCGGCAGTTGCTTCGGCCGACCCTCCTTTGTACGCGATACTCATTTTAGAATCTTGTCTGATTTCCTTAGAACGAGTCGCTGCGTCCCCGCTGACTCCGCTCGCAGGATTTTGATACTTAAATTCCATGGCAAATTGCATATCAGCTTCAGAGTGAGTTGAGGTGAGGGTGGACGTTAATATTCTTCCATAAGTAATAGTCGCTACATATGCTGGCAAATTGTCATTTCCCATTCTGCCTAACTCGACTTGGCGATCATATTCGGCCTGAGTAAAATCATCGGAGAACCAACCTTCAGGTGTTTGTGGAGCTTGAACTTGTACGGTATATAAGCTTTCTCTGAAAACTGCAGCTACAGAATTCTCGGTTTTGGTTTTGTCTGAAGAGCCACTTGCTGAGGCACTAAAACCGAAATATTTACCAGACATACCTGCTTTTAACGCACGTTGTTTTTCATTTCTGAAAGTCTCGACTTCCAAATTACCACTGGCTTGTAAGCAATTAGCTCCTTCTGATTCTGCTTCCGCCAATATCGATGCGACCGCACTATTTACATTGGCAAGTGTCGGCTGAACGTTTCTAAAGTTATTAGTAATTGCACATGCCGGAATAGAAACGTCGATTGTGGTACGTTGATCTATATTGAGCGGCAAAATTTGTCCAGCTGTGGTGCCGTCCCTAAGTGATTTTCCTTGTACTAGGGCTCCTGGCCATAGGACATCGGTTGGCGGAGAGAACATTACATATTCTGCAGGAGTTTTGAAAAAATCGACCTCTTCAGTTGTACATGTTTTTAGTTTTCCATCCTCATCTTCAAGAACTTCAACAATCGGATTGACAGTTTCATCGACTACTTCACTCCCTTCGTCCTCTTCGGGGTTTTCTTTAGGCGCAAAATCGGACCAAGGCTGCAATTCAAGGTCTACTTTTGTTCCTACTACCGTAATGCTAAATGCCGCCAATGAAGTATTGGCTGTGCCATCAGAAACTGATATTTGGATATCGTTATAATCAGCGGCATCACTTTCAGCAGGCGTTCCTGAAAGCTCACCCGTGGTTGATTGGAAGCTGGTCCAACTCGGTTGGTTGCTAATACTAAAAGTGAGCGTATCGCCATCTGCGTCACTGGCTTGAGGTGTAAAGGAATAGCTGGCTCCAGCTTGAACTTCAACCGCTGGAGTGCCAGATATTACCGGCGCGCGGTTTTGCGGTTGTGGATCTGGATCAGAACCCCCCCCACCTCCGCCGCACGCAGTAATTCCAAACAATAAAATAACACCAATATAACTCTGAATTTTTAGGTTTTTTACTAACATGGTTTAACTCCCGGCAAGTATTCTTGCTCCATTTATTTGATGAGTGAGTGCCTGTCAATCTCGGCGAACAGGTTACATAATCATATAAGCGACAGATTGACTCAAAATGTGCCATTTATTTTTGGGTTTTTAATAAATACAATTAATTCAATGAGTTAACAGACGGCTATTATCTATTTGTAATGGCGGGTGTGGGGGCAAAGACCAAAACGCTGGTCATAGTTTTACTAACGTTTGTCGATTGGTGCAAAACTTTGAGCAATCAATAGGGGTAGACTTAAAGTAATCTAGGAAAAAGTGAGGGATTTTGAGATGAAAAGTACATTGACCAACATCTATTCTGCGATTTCAGTAATAGCTATTACCGGCTTTTTGCTAGCTTGTGGCGGCGGAGGTTCCTCAGATAATGAACCTGATACGACGCCACCGGTCATTACCATATTGGGGGATAACCCTATCGAAGTGAGTTATTTGGCTGACTATGTTGACCCGGGAGCGACAGCCAATGATAACCTAGATGGTAATGTGTCAGTGATTACTTCAGGTGAAGTCGATACGTCCACTGTTGCGAGCTACACTATTGAATACTCCGCGACTGACGCCGCTGGTAATCAAGCCAACGCAGCTCGAACGGTTAATGTGGTTGCAGCTAGACTCAGTAATTTGAGTTGTACACCACCGCCTTTAACTGGTGGCAATCTGGGTGATATAACCATTCAAGCTAGTTTTCCTAACTTACCTATTCTTGATTCACCGCTAGCCATGGTACAGCCAAACAACGATAGCAGTTTTTGGTTTATCGCCTTGCGAGAAGGGCGAGTGGTTACCATCAATAATAATGCCAGTACCGACCAGTTCAATGAAGTTTTGGATATTTCAGAGAGGGTTACAACGACATTAGAAAAAGGTTTAACTGGTTTAGCGATTCACCCCAACTATCCTCAAGACAATCGTGTGTTTTTAGTTTACAACGACGTTGATCAGTCTGGCCGTTCGACGGTTTCTTCCTTTACAGTAAACACTAACTCTCAGGTTATTGACCCAAATAGCGAAAGCGTCTTATTCACTTTGCCACAACCAGCACACAATCATAATGGCGGAGACATTGCATTTGGTGCGGATGATCTATTGTATGTGGCTTTTGGCGACGGTGGAGCTGATCGACAAACCTCACAACAACTATTTAACTTACACGGCACAGTAGTTCGAATTGATGTTTCCAATACTGAATATCAAATACCTAATGACAACCCTTTTAATTCTGGTCAAGCTCGCTGTACATCCGGCGAACGAGCGGAAGGCGACGATACTGCATGCCCTGAGATTTACGCTTATGGATTTCGCAATCCATGGCGCTGGAGTTTTGATTCTCAAACCGGAGATTTATGGCTTGCCGATGTTGGTGAAAGCACTTTCGAAGAAGTCGACAAAGTTATTTCTGGAGGAAATTACGGTTGGCCGGTAATGGAAGGTAATATATGTTCCGACGGCCAAAACTGTGATACTTCTAGTTATCAGCTACCCATCACGCAATATCCCCGAAGCGTTGGCGTTTCAACTGTAGGAGGGTATGTTTATCGCGGCGATAGATGGCCTAATTTACAGGGGCAATATATTTGGGGAGATACTTTTTCTTCTCAGTTCTTATCGGTATCTGCCGACTCTGAGGTCGGAGCTGATTACACACCAATATTTAATAGTGGAAGACTGATTGCGGCAATGGCAGAAGGTAACGATGGTGAAATTTACCTGCTTAATTTAGATGGTGGAGAAGGTGACGGTATCTATAATCTAAATGTTGAAGACGATGGCTCAGGCGTGTTTGAAATGCCGGAAAACTTGAGTGAGGTAGGATGTTTTGACACACAAACAAAAAACCACTCCAGTGGCGTTTTTGACTATCAAATCAATTCCGCACTTTGGTCCGATGGTGCCAACAAAGAACGAGCATTCGCCATACCAAACAATCAAATCATTGAAGTGTTAGAAGATGGCGATTTTGATTTTCCTGACAACAGCATATTGCTAAAACATTTTTTAAATGGCGATACGTATTTGGAGACCCGGTTGTTAGTCAAACTCACTGATGGTTGGCAAGGCTTTAGCTATGAATGGAATGACCAACAAACTGATGCAACATTATTGAGTCAGGGAAAAACCAAAGATGTTGGCGATTTTATACATACTTATCCAAGCTCTAACGAGTGCGATGTATGTCATACTAGCGCTGCTAATCACAGCTTGGGTCTCGAAATTGCTCAGGTTAACTTAGAGCGTTCAGATTTGGGAGTGAACCAGCTAGACTTTTTGAGTCAGGCTGGTTATTTCGATCAGTCACTTGAGAGTCAAAATCAGGATCGTTTATATGGACTAAATGATCAATCTGCATCGTTAGAAGACCGTTCACGAAGTTATTTGCATAGCAATTGCTCTGGCTGTCATCGCGCGGATGCGGCATTGGATTTTATTGACCTTAATTACCGGACAGCGTTTTCACAAACCAATACTTGCGATGTAGAGCCATCGATTGATGATCTTGGTATAGAAAATGCTCGAATAATCGCACCTAGTAATGCGGACGCATCAGTACTTTTAGTTAGGATGGAGAGATTAGATGAACATCGCATGCCACCATTGGCAAGTTTAATGGTGGACCAAAACGCGACTAGTTTAGTTCGAGACTGGATCAACGGTCGAAGTAATTGTGATTAGAAACCTTCAGTATTGTCTTTAACTTCTTCACTTGAAAAAAAGCAAACCTGAATAGAACTTCAAGTTTGCTTAGAGCTTACTATTCACATTATTATTTAAAACGTGAAATACTACGTTTGGTTGCGTTGACCGTTTTCCAACCGTAAGCTTGACCAGTTACACCATAAGCGTAACCACTCACTGACCAGCTAGGATTTGCAAAATAGTCGTATTGAGTCGCACTGCCAAATACATGTGGGTAAGCCATAATGCTTGCAAAAACATTTTGCACACCATGACCCATGCCATCAACATAAACTCCACCACTGGTATCACCTTGTTTTCTTGAGTGTGCGAGGCCTTGATTATGACCTAACTCATGCACGAAGGTTGTTGCTCCACAATCGACAGCGGAGATACTATACATCTTGCTATTGTAACTATTGTATAAAGAACCATTCGAGCCTTGACCAACCCACGCAATTCCACAAGATATTAATCCGCTGCCGGCGGACTGTCCGGTACCAAGAACAGCGACCATATCAGCACCCCATTGATTACGATAGTCCTGTATCCAACCCGTATCAGTAACTGCATTCAGCCACCCGCTAGAAGGTGTAACATTGTTTCCACCCAAAGAGAGTGTGCCGACTAAACGAAGTGTAATATTAATTCCATTTTGACTATAAACTTGATTACTAAATGAAATTAGCTGGTTTATTTTGGTGTTGATATTAGACGTTTTTGCTGCTGCAGCATCTGAGTACATGATGCCTATATCAATAGTCTCGGCTTGAGAAGCTAAAGGCATACTGAGAAGCAATGCGAGTCCAAATTTTGATAATTTTTTAAACATTATTGTTATCCTATTTATTTTTAATTGTTATGAGGTTCGGCTAATACGATCCCCCCTTGTCCGTTCTGCACTTCACGAACAGGCTCAAACTCAACATGACTTTTGTATAGATCACGTTTTGCTGCAAGCCATCCGTGTTTTCCTTTGGTTTCAAAAACGTAATTACCTGATGGCGTAGTGATTTGCCCGTATAAAGCATCCTCACCAACGGTCATTACGCTGTTATGAAATTCACCATCAGAGCCAACTAGACGACCAAAGACACTTTTGTCTCCGTTTGGAAATCCTTGTGTTTGGGTTACCTCTGTTGAAAATGTTTCTAAAGTTTGTGGTATTTCGATATCGAAAGTGTCACCGACTTCGAGCGATCGCAAAGTATCTAAATCAAACTCTAGGTAAGCTTCTTCAGCTAGGTCGCTGGGTAGTACTCCCGCTTCTAATAATATGTCCTTCGCTTCAGTTGACTGTTTGGCTATTCCATAAAACTGAATATCGGACTGGGTTGCTATTGTTTCTGGTTTGGTTGTATCAAGTTCAATAGTTTCTGCCTGTTCTATAGGGATTGTTAATATCGCCATTTCAGACTGTAATTGAGCGTTTTCGTCGACCAGCAATTTTGGTGGTGAAATATTTTGAGGTGATAGGTCTAGAGCCGAATTACTACTGATAATAAAGTACGTAGTCAGAGAAACAACCGATAAAACAAGCACAATTTTAATTTTAGTGTTCATTGCTAAGCGAACCTTGATGACAAAAATGAGCAGAAAATGTACAGAATAAAATTTGAGCAGGCAATTTCGCATTGAGATATTTGCGAGTAAATATTCACTAAAAAATATTTAATTTGGGCTTCCAAAATAATTAGTGAACGATGTAATAAAAATACAGTTTGGTCTAGCGATGCTGGTTTTTATTGAGGTCTCGTTTGTCAAGTTGATAGGGGGTGTAAACAAATAAAACACTGGAATAAATTACTAAGAGTTGTGTCGTAGTTATCATTTGTTTTTGGGCCTTAATCGAATTCCTAAGACTAATACGCTGAAATTTCTTTATGCATTCTTTTTGATTAAGTGAGTTTGTAAGTCATCTAGATGTTGCTCTAGAAGAAAAAATGATTGAAGTATCTAAAGCTAAGTTGGAAATATTTATGGTTATGGTTCGTAATAAATATATCGCTTAAATTGATCAAGGAGCTATGATTATTAAGAACAGTCGCTTAATTTATTCTGATTTTGTTTCTAATCGACCCGAGCCAACTAGCTTATTCGAATTATGGTGCATGCTGGGAGGTGTTATCAACTTATTCATCGTTATAGGGCTGAGCGATGAAGTAATTTCGAACGCCCCCAATTCGAGCGTTTTGGTTTCTTTATTCTTACCGGCTATTCTTTTTTGTTTGGATTATTTATCAAAAGAGGTTGCATTCCTCTCTGTTATTCTTCGTGCCGCGATTTTGTGTGTTTTGGTTTACTGCGTTTATGCGATGTTTGTCCCTGCTAACTTGATATCATCAGATTTTGGCGTAATCATTTCCATTTTTCTATTTGGTTTTGTGGGTTTGATACTCGTTTTTACTAAGAAACTAAGAAACTAAGAAACTAAGAAACTAAGAAACTAAGAAACTAAGAAACTAAGAAACTAACGTTACTGATTCTTTCAACTCTGAATGTGGAAGAGCTCAAAACTGACTTAATATTCATAAAAAAGGGGAGCCCCTTGAACTTCTAGAATTAATCGCCATATTAGATCAATGTTCCACTGGCTACTAAATTCATTTGCTCACGCCCAATAAAATAAAATTGTCTTTAATTCAAAGACTAACCATCGTTTTTATGGTTGGACTGACCAGCTGTATACTAGCCGCTAGTCAATTCAATACTGAGTCAATACCTCGTTCTTCATTAGTTAGTGTTGAATCACAACTCAATCCTCATTTAGCAGGAAAGCCTCTCGGAAATAAGTCTTTTCAAAATATCGAGTTTAGTCCTAATCAAACAAATCTAATCAGCGGTAATTTGAATTCTGATTATCTACCACCATTAACCAGTGAAGCGTCAAACTTCTCTCACCAGAAACAGCGACCGCAATTTGAGCCTATCGAACTAGGCGCTAAGCCATGGTTCATTTTATCGAATAAAGTCGATATTGAATACGCCCAAATTCAACCAGTGCCTTGGTTTATCAGGAGTGGAAGTTCGCATAGTGGTCGAGTATCGGGTTGGAAAGAAAGTAATATCAGTTTTAACAAGCACATCTACTTTATCTAAACAGTCTCTCTGTTTTTATCTTTGCTAGTCATCAATGACTAGTGATATCCATTAATTAGCCATCTCGAGAAAAAGCTTGAACGAAATTTCAAGGCTTAGTCGCGTTCGGCTACCTAGTTTTAAGAGAACTGTATGAATATTAAAAGAAAAAGCGGTGCTCAGGGCACTGGCTTCAAAAAACGAGTACCAATTTGGCAATATTTTTTGTTAGTCTTGGTTTTGACAACACTTTCAATTAACGCTTTACCGAATTTATATACTGATGAAGCGACCCTTACTATCCCGTTGAGTGAAAACTCCTTTCAAGAAGTGAAAGCACACAGTAATAAACTGTCTGAGAGACCCAGTCAGGAATTCCTAGTCGGAACAGAAGCTCTAAGCGCACAACAATTAGAGTCTTGGCTATCGTCACAAGGGATGGATTTTGAACAGATTAAAGTTACTTCAGAAAAGATTTTTATCAGTAGTTCTAGCGCTGATGATCTAAGTAGAATTGCGGAAAAATTTAAATCAATTCTGGGTAAGGATTATCAATTCAAAATTGTAACTTCTAACAACAGACCTGCTTGGCTGATTCAACTAGGTTCCGAGCCACTGAAGTTAGGATTAGATCTAAGTGGTGGCGTGCTGTTTGTTCTGGATGTTGATCTAGAGTTGGCGTTAAATAAGCGGTTGGAGTTGATCCGTTCCTCTATTCTATCCACTTTGATTGAGCGTAAGGAAAGGCCAACCAAGGTGAAGCTGCTTTCTGGTGAGTTGTCGAAACCAGTTGTGGTGGTTCAATCAAGCGATAACAAAGTTAATCAGTATTTGGTCGATAGGCTTGCTCAAGATTATCCCAATCTAACTGCTAAGTATGATCAGAACGGATGGGTAACATTTTATTACCAAGAGCAAGGTTTGCGCACTTTTAATAATGAAATAATGGAGCAATCGATTACCACTCTAAGAAGCAGAATCGAACAATTAGGAATTACTGAAGCCGCGACACAACGACAAGGTAACCATCGAATTAGAGTGGAGTTGCCGGGAATAAAAGATCCTGAACAAGCCCGTAAAATTATTGGTGCCACCGCTACGCTGGAATTTTATCAAGTTCAACAACGAGGGAATAAGCGAATTAAGTTGCAGAGTGGTGAGCAGGTTAGTGTCAATTCGATTCCTATTTTTACTGGAGAGAGTATAAGAAATGCTCGAGCAGGATTTGATGAAATGGGTGTTCCATTAGTTAACCTAGCCCTAGATAAAGCAGGTGGCGAAAGAATGCTGAAATACTCTAGTAAAAATATTGGTCAACAAATGCTGACGGTTTTAACTGAGTATGTCACTGATGGAAATGGCGCTAAAAAAGTGAATGCGAAGGTCATTAGCAATGCAACTATTCTAGCTCAGCTTGGTTCTCGATTTAGCATTACTAATCTAGAAAGCCGCCATCAAGCACAAGAGCTAGCGTTATTGCTGAGAGCTGGTTCGTTGAACGCACCCATTGAAATTGTAAAAGAGCAAACTATTGGTGCTACTTTAGGAAAAGACAATATAAAGAATGGCTTCTTAGCGCTAGTCTTGGGAGTCTCTATTACATTATTTTTCATGTTGGCTTGGTATCGAAAATTAGGAATTATTGCCAATGTAGCACTGTTGTTTAATCTGACATGTTTAATCGGCTTAATGTCTTTATTGCCAGGAGTAGTGCTGACTTTACCTGGTATTGCTGGGTTAGTATTAACCGTTGGAATGGCCGTCGATACCAACGTGATAATATTTGAACGCATTAAAGAAGAAAGGGCTCGCGGACTCAGCTTAGTGAATGCGATTGAACAAGGCTATAAAAACGCCACTGCCACAATCTTGGATGCAAACTTAACGACCTTAATTACCGCAATGGTACTTTATTCAATCGGATACGGTGCCATTAAAGGCTTCGCCGTAACCTTGGGATTGGGAATAGTTACCAGTATGTTTACCGGGATCTTTTTCTCAGGGGTTTTAACTAAAACACTTTACCTCACCAGTGAACTGAAGAAAGAGCCTAGTAGAAAACCAAAGCCCGCTAGAATTAATGCTAATCTAAAGGAGTTAAACCATGAATAAAATTAGAAAACACAATCAACTTAGTTTTGCTAAGCTTCGAAACGGTGGGATAGCAACAGCGGCTCTTGTGGTGTTGATTTCAATCATTGGATTATTTTCCCGAGGCATCAATCTGGGGATTGATTTCACCGGCGGTTTCATCACCGAATTTAATACCAGCCAATCGATTTCTCAAGCTCGAATGAATGAGCTGCTTAGTTCTCAAATTGATGGTCAATACACACTCAATTCTGCTGAAAGTAATCGGAGCTGGACTGTCAGACAACCCGAAGCGAGTAATGATGTGGACCAACAAACTTGGTTTAATCAATGGCAGCAGCAATTATTGGAAACTCAAAGTGATCTATCGATAGGTTTTTTAGAATCTGACTTTATTGGATCGCAGGTGGGGACTGAATTGTTGGAACAAGGCGGGCTAGCACTATTAACGGCTTTTCTTTTGGTTTTAGGCTATCTTGCGATTCGTTTTGAATGGCGATTTGCGTTAGGTGCTTTAGCAGCACTCTTGCACGACGTTATTGCCGTATTAGGTTTCTTTGCTTGGAGCCAACTGGAATTCAATTTGACTAGTTTAGCGAGTTTATTGGCAATCATCGGTTATTCACTGAACGATTCGATCATTGTTGCCGACCGAGTTCGAGAATTGATGAAAACTAATCGATTCAACTGCTTTAACGATTTAATCAAAGCAGCTATTAACTCTACGTTAACTAGGACCTTAATTACATCAGGGACCACTCTGGCTACAGTTTGCTGTTTGTTATGGCTTGCTGGGGTTCCACTGTATGGTTTTTCTATTGCTCTTTTCATCGGTATATTGGTCGGCACTTTTTCCTCTATTTTTATAGCGGCTCCAATGCCTGCTTTAATCGGGTTGCCCATAGACTATTTCAAACAACTCGAAATACGCCAAGCCAAAGAACTAGAGTCGCTCTAGAGCGAGTAACAATAATTGATTAACTTAATTATTGGTGAGCGCAACAGGTTCTAGTCTCTGGGTTAGAGCTACTTTCTTTGCTGTTATGCCTAACCCGGAAAGTGTTTGAAATGATTTCTTACTTTTACAACAGAAGAACTAGGATTAGAAGATTGTTCATTAACGCATTAAGCGATATAGTCAGAAGTTATTCCAAAATACAATAATACGCCTTTAATTTGGGGAACGAAGATGAATAAAACGCTGATCACATTAGTGCTAGCGAGTTTGCTAGGCGCTTGCCAACAAGATAGTAACCAAGCAGTCGCGACAGATAGCCCTGCGACTGCACAAACTAATGAAAATGAAACCACTCAAACCCAATCTGAGAGCGAACGCCTTAATCTGTGGTTTGCTGATAAATATGAACAGCAATTACAAATGAGTCCAATAGGATTAACTTTTCTCGGGCGCAAGGATAAGTATGATGAAGTCGATGATATGAGCGAAACCGCTCAGATCGAGCAACTAGCGTGGTTAGCCGCAACGGTTAAAGAACTCAAAGAAAGCTTCGATTACGATAAACTCGACCAAGAAACTAAGACTTCGTATGATATTTGGGTCTATCAATATGAGCAGCAACGTGACGCGTTTGAGTTTAATAGAAACAATTATGTATTTACTCAGATGCAAGGCATGCAATCATTTGCGGCTCAATTCTTAATCAGCTTTCACAAAGTAGAAAGCGCTTCTGATATGGAGGCTTACATAAAGCGTATTGCTGGCATATCAACTGGAATTAAAACCTTGTTACAACGGGCTAAGCAGAATGCCGAATACGGTGTTCGACCACCCAAATTCACTTATGAAGGGGTTATTGAACAAGCTGAAAATTTAGTAACCGGCAAGCCTTTTTCAAAAAGTGAACAAGACTCACCACTTTGGACCGATGCTAAGAGTAAAATCGCATCTTTACTAAACGTAGAGACTATTGATCAAGCACAAGCAGACGATTTAACTAAAAGAGCTGAGCAGGCTTTATTAGGCCATTTTCAGCCGGCCTATCAAGAACTAATCACTTGGTTCAAAAACGATATTGATAACACTGATGAAATTGCTAAAGGCGTAGGAAGTTTACCAAATGGTATAGCTTATTATAATCTTCAGTTAAAAAATAGTACGACCACTGCGCTGACCGCCGAAGAAATTCACCAGATTGGTTTGAGTGAAGTGGAACGAATTACTAAAGAAATGATTGCCATCAAAGAAAGAGTTAATTTCGAAGGAAGTTTGCATGACTTTTTCAAATACATCAAAACCGATCAACGATTCTTTTATCCAAATAATGATGAGGGTAGAAAAGGCTATATTGACGATTCCAAAAAATACTTAGGCTTTATCGATCAACAATTGCCTAACTATTTCGGGATTTTACCCAAGGCTGATTTGGTAGTGAGACGGGTTGAGTCATTTCGGGAACAGGACGGTGCAGCTCAGCATTATTTCCCAGGAACTCCTGATGGTTCGAGGCCTGGTATCTACTACGCTCATTTATCTGATATGACCAGCATGCCAAAGAACGAAATGGAAGCGATCGCCTATCATGAAGGCAGCCCCGGTCACCATATGCAAATTTCAATCGCACAAGAGCTTACTGAAATCCCTCAGTTCAGAACTCAAGCAAGATTTAATGCTTATGTGGAAGGTTGGGCGTTGTACTCTGAATTATTGGCCAAAGAAATGGGCGCCTACGAAAGTGAGTATTCAGACTTTGGACGACTCACCACTGAAATCTGGCGAGCTGTTCGACTTGTAGTTGATACTGGTCTGCATTCAAAGGGGTGGACCGAGCAACAAGCGATCGATTATTTTAAAGCGAAAACGCCAATTGCTGAAGGCGCGGTTAAGTCCGAAGTTCGACGATATTTAGTTTGGCCAGGACAAGCAACGGGCTATAAAATTGGTATGTTAAAGATTCAGGAATTAAGAGCGTTAGCGGAAAAAGAACTAGCCGATAAATTTGATATTAAAGGATTTCACGATACGATTCTCGGTGGCGGTGCAATGCCATTGACTATTCTAGAACGTCGAGTGAAAAACTGGATTAAGAGTATAAAATAGCCTCACTTGTGCGCTACAGAAAAGTTAAACTCAGTATTTTCTGTAGCGCGTGATCAATTTGTTATCTTTCGAGTAACTCTCTAATTAGTGATTCTCTAGAAAACCTGAATATTACGTATTTCAGTTAGATCTTAACCTGACCCAATTGGTATTGTTCTTCACTCGATTCTTGGATGCTTTTTAGAGCTTTCTTCGCATACTTTCTAATTTTACTACTTTCAGATTTCTCTGCGGTGTGCTTAATTGTCGAATAATAGCGACTATTTTCACTTGCTCCCAATACTCGGCATAACCATGCCACAGCATCCAGCATTCGTTTATCGTCTAGGGCTTTTTCACTCAGTATCCGCTCTGCTGCATGATCAAGGATCTCAGTTGAAAATTTTCGTTCTTTGTAAATCTGTCGTGCAATACGTCGGATATTGTCAGGGTTATTACTATTGATTTCACTAATATAACGTCCAAACTCACTATTGAGTAATTCGGTACTCAACGCTCTATTTTCCACTATTCGTCTCACTGTCCAGCTAGGACTATCGCTTTCCGCTCTAGCAAAGATAATGGTGCCATATTCTTCAAAGGTCGCTTCCAAATTAGTAATTTCGACTCTAAAAAAACCATGACCTCCTCGACGACTAACAACTTTGACATCGATTGGGTAGCCTAGATTTTGATATACTTCCGTTATGGGATCACCAACAGAAATCTTCAGATTACGATCGCCCTTTTCAATAGTCTTAGAAGGTTCCAAGTTAAGTGTTGGCATCTTAGAAGATGGGTCAAATTTTGGTAGTTTGGCTGGCCTTGACTCTACCGCATCAATTGCGTTGGAAATATACTTCCTTAATTTCTTATGAATATCATTTGAATGAAGCTGCTTCAAAGCGCCTAGATATCGGTCTGTTCCATGGGTTTCAATAACCCTGGCACACCAAGCCAAAGTATCAATCGCCAGCTTGCTACTGGAAGCACTTTCTTCGAATAGTTTTCGCGCAGCTAGCTCAACTAATCGAATATCAGTTCGCGAATCCTTGACAACTGATTTTGCTGCTAACCTAACTCCTTGAAGATCTTTTCCTGTGAGTAGCTTTGCGTATGTATGGTTAATACCCGAGAATGGTTTAGCTATTTGCTCTGCATAGCTGTATGAACAAGAAAGTAATAGGTAGCCAAGTAGCGCAGTAAAAAGGTGTTTCATTAGTTCATTTCCATATTTTATCGGTTAGACGAATTTGACGAGCTATTATGTTTGAGAGATAGGACGAAGTAAAGTATCGCTAATATTGCTTTGTTAGCCAGAATTGTCAGAAAACGCATGTTTGCAAAATGTATCCGCTGCACATCACAACTAATATTCCAATATTGAGTACTCATTAGTTCAGCAAAATTCTTTTATCTACCGATAATAAAGGACCCTAATTTTTGGTATATAATCCAATCTAAAGTTCATTGATAATGAATCATCACTAAGGTACTAATCCTATGCGTTCCAAAAAGAGATGTTTATCATAATGCCAACTGCTTTTTCATTCTTTGAAATCTTTATCATTATTGGCATAAGCCAAGGTCTAGTGACCAGCATCTTATTATTGACCAGTAAGGAGAACCAGCTTAGTAAGCAGATATTAGGGGTTACTATCCTTGTCTTTTGTTCAGCTAATCTTAAAGTAATTCTACATACTTCTGGGCTTTGGGATCAGCAATACTTCCGATACTTCCCGGTTGGAATGGAGCTTCTATTACCACCTTTGGTTTATTTTTATGTGTTATCCCTGACTGAAACGCAATTCGAATTAAAGAAACAGCATTTGTGGCACTTTGTCATCGGTCTTAGCTACGCTAGTTATGATATTTTGGTTTATTTATTAGCGCTGGGTGAAGAGACTATGGCTCCTAAGAGACAATTAGCAGCGCAGCTCTATTTTGATCAATCAAATCTAATTGAAGACTATCTAATCGTCATTTTGACCATCGGCTATATAGGCTTTGGTGGTAAGAAAATAGTCGACTATTTAGCTTGGCTGAAGCAGTTTAAGCAGTATAAGTCTTTTCCTATTTATCGCTGGTTAAGAAGTCTTATTATCTGGAGTAGCATACTCGGTAGTGTTTTAATGATAAATCAGTTACTGACAGCATTCTCAATTGCGATGGATGAGCCAATGTACAGATGGCGATTTTTTAACCTGTTTTTAGCTTTCGTAACTTATTATTTAGGGTTTATGGGTTATAAGAATGACGGATTAAAGGTGCATTTATCACAAACCAGCCTTAGCACGCTTGCCAAGAAGCTAAGTCAAAAGCAAATTCAAGCCATCGAAGAAGCGCTAATCAAAAAATTAGAACAAGATGCTGTGTATTTAAATGGTTCGCTTACCATTAAACAACTAGCCAGCCAGTTAGGGGTTACTTCGGAAAATCTTTCGTTGGTGGTAAATCATAAATTTGAAATGGGTTTTAGAGATTTGCTTAATAGCTATCGAGTGAATCGTGTTAAAAAATACTTAGCTGACTCGAGTAATGCCAAATCGAATAACTCTAACTCGAGTATGCTCGATATAGCACTCGAGTCTGGCTTTAATTCTCAAGCTAGTTTTTATCGTGCTTTTAAGAAACATGAAGGGATTTCTCCAAAGGCATTCATGGAATCACTGTCCTAAACAATTTTTAAATGCAGCATATCCCCCCCAAACACCATTTTTTAAAAAATAATCATAGAATATCGCTCTCAAAACATGTTTTGGGAGGCTAGAGCCCAGTATTATCGCTAGATTTGGATTTTTTTTAACAAACTTAATCCAGAGATTTTTTATGATTAAACTATCGGATACTTATCTATTTGCTATCACCTTTTCAATCGTATTATTAGCTTCACTAGTATTGAATCTATTTTTAGGCTTCAGTGCTGTTAACTCAACGATCGTGGTACATGTTGTTTTAGGTGGGCTGGCATTTTTGGTCGGTACAGTCACCTTACTTTCCAAAAAAGGCAGTGGCGTGCATAAATTCAGCGGTAAAGTCTTTTATGTATCCATGGTGATTTCAGTCACCTTAACCTTGTTTGTGTCCATACTTCCGAATCACCAAAGTCCGTCTCTATTCCAAATTGGGGTATTGAGTCTGTATTTTTTAATTGGTGGTAAACGCAGTATATTGCTGAAGCAACTTAACCCCAATCAATCGAACGAACGATTGTTTTTTGACCGGTTATTGGCTTGGATTGTGGTGCTCGTGAGCCTCGTTGTCTTGTTTTACTCAGTGATAACTGAAACAAGCTTTTACCCACTGAGAACGGTTTTCGGAATAGTGGGGATAGCCTTCGGTGGATTGGACCTCTGGTTATATCGTGATCCGGCCAACCTAAAGAAAAAGTGGCTGTTCTTGCATCTGTCTAAAATGCTGGGTGGTTATACTGCGGCAGTGACTGCTTTTATGGTTGCGCAAAATTTACTCACTGGATATTACAACTGGTTTACTCCCACAGTGTTTGGTTTGGCCTATATCTTGTACTGGGCTCTTAAACTAAAAACATTTCGGATCGCTTTAGTCAATTAAATATTATTTTCTTTATTAATTTAAACACTTTCAAAACATGATATGAGAGGCCTTTGGGCATCTCAAACTTTATGATTTGATAGATTTTAGCCATAAAACCAATAGGAACCATTTATGTTCAAACAATATTTAGCTCATTCATTCTACTCAGCGCTAAGGTACACGGCACCTTGGCTTGCTGTTGCAGGCTTAACTGCTATTAGCGTAAGTGTTAGTGCCATCGATCAAAACTTAGCTCCAGCAGAATCGGCGCTTACGAATCAGCAATATGAGCAAGCCAAACAATTATTTAGTGATTTAAGTCAACAAGCAAATTTTAAAGTTAAAGGTAAGTTTGGCTTAGCAAGAGTTGCATTTTTCCAAGAAAAACTGGATCTCGCTGAGGACTACATAGAGGAAGTACTGGAGCAGGATTCAACCAATCCAGAGCATTTTTACTATGCGGCTAGAATCGCTGGCAAACAAGCTCAAACGGCCAGTGTTTTCACTAAGTTAGGCTATGCAAAGGACACCAAAAACTACTTCACTCAAGCACTTCAAATTGACAACCAACATCAGCTTTCAATCATAGGTCTTATCGGATTTCATCGCCAAGCACCTGTTATTGCAGGCGGCAATAAGGAAGCTATAAGCGGATTGTTAGATCAGTTAAGGACCATCGATAAACGGGCAGCATTTGCTATTGAAGCTCCATTGCTGTTTGAAAAAAAACAGGTTGATAAAATTTTTAGCCGCTATCAAGTGGCGTTGCAACAAGACTTAGATAGTCAAGTTGAGGTTTCTGAATTCAAATTTAATTTTGCCATGTTACTAGCAAGTCAGAGCATGTATCTTGAGGGGCTCAAAGAATTAAACTCCATTGAGTTTGATGAAAATCAGGAGTTACCTAGTTATGCCAATATGCGGTTATATCAGATTGCTAAACTAGCGGCAGAATCGAACTCGGAATTAGATTTCGGAATACAAAGTATTAAGGAGTATGCAGCAATTGCCGAAGAGGATAAGACGATACCAAATGATTGGGTTGATTTTAGATTAGCTCAGCTGAGTTATATGAAACTTAAGGGCGTTGAACAACGAAAGGTGCTCGAGCAAATCAAACGCAATACTAAAGATAACGGTCTTAAAGATAAAATTAAGTCAGTTCTAAAAGCTGAATAACTAGTCAGCTCTATATCGAGGTAAAAAGAATATGTTATCACCCTTAAAAAAGTGGGCTATTGGCAGCTTGTTGTTCCTTACTCTACTAACTGTCGCGGTTTATCTATTTTTCGTCAATGAAATTGACCAGATGTTAGGTGGCAATACAGAAGTTGTGAATGTGACTCAATTTAAATCATTATCAGGTCAAATTGCCATTCACAATGTTCATGTGCTTTCGACTGATTCGTCAGAGATGCGAGACAATCATTCTATACTGATCAATGGCAATCAAATAGAGTATGTGGGTAGTCAAGAGACTATTCCAAACAAAGACTTGGTTTTGAAAAACTATTATCAAGTTGATGGAGCAGGGCGATTTGTGATTCCTGGACTGATTGATTCCCATGTGCACGTTAAACAAAGTAAAAATGATCTACTTCTCTATCTTGCCAACGGTGTGACCCAAATTGGCGAAATGACCGGTATGAGTCAACACTTTAATTATCTTGAAGAGATTAATAGGCATGGGGTTGGACCTCAAATGTTTATTGCTTCTCCTAAGATAAACAGCCGAACCGATATTGGGGCGATGTTTAGATCTCAGTTTGAGAAACGCCATAAAAGCTTTGAAACTGTGGAGCAAGCTAAGCAAGCGGTTGTACAGTTCAAAGCTTTAGGGTATCAGGCGATCAAACTAAGTTCGGATATTAATAGAGATGTTTATTATGCCATCAATTCCGAAGCTAAGCGCCAAGGAATTCCAGCGATTGGTCATTTACCGGTTGGGTTACAACTAAAAGACCTCTACCAATCAGGGCAATCTCAACTAGCGCATATTGATTCAATTACGCATAATTTAATGAATGAATTCGGTGGACTGTCATCAACTAATAGTGAAGCTTTTTTATCACATATTGGTGAATCGGCGGATAGCATTGCGCTCAATTTAAAGAAGAACAATATCGCACTAGCGTCCACCATCTGGTTACATCAAACTCGATCGCAGCAAGATTTTGATCTAACTAGCTTTCTAAAAAGCATTCCACTGGCGTATCAAAATCCGGGATGGCTAGAGGGCTCAGTGGTATCTAGAGGTTGTTTACCTGGCGGAAATTCATATGAGAATCCGCACAATACCGATAAACAGAGCATAAAGGCGTGGGATGTTTATTATCGGGCATATAACCAAGCGATCAAACTGGTGACTCAAGCGTTGCTTCGACATAAGGTGACCATTACTGCCGGTACCGATGCATTAGGTGCCTGTGGCATGATCGCTGGGTTTTCATTACACAAGGAGTTGCAAGCACTGAATGAAATGGGTTTAACACCAAGCCAAGTGTTGCAAACAGCGACACTTTCGGCGGCAGATTGGATGAAACTACATACTGGAAAAATTGCTGCTAGCTATCGAGCTGATTTAGTTTTCCTCGAGGCTAATCCCTTAAACGATATTGGCAATACTCAAAAAATTAATGCTGTCATGGCTAATGGAAACTACTGGAGTCGAGGTGAGTTAGATGCAATGTTAGAAGCGGTCAAGAAAGCGAACAATAATAGTCGTAAGATAAATATTAAAGAGTACCTGAGCGAATCGCAACGATAACGGAAAAAGGATGCTAGGAATATAACCTTTGCTTGTAAGCTTTCAACTGACTTTCATTGTTTGAGAGTCAGTATCCTATTTAGAATCCACTATCACTAACTGATTTGCCACCAGACTATCCAAAATTGTAGAAAGCGATAAATAAAATGGGAAATGATAATTCCAATAGTAATGACCAAGCCTTTTAATAGGCAAGCCCACCATCGGTCCCGATACATAAAATGTTGAGACAATGAGGCATAAATATAATAAGGAGAGAGAAGTAAAATTAAAATGAGTCCTTGCGGACTTTTCCAATCACTAGCAAGTGCAAAAAAAGCTGTCATCAAGCTGGTAATTATCATCGGCCAAACAAGCACAAAAGAATAATGATAGAGTGCACTGACACTATGATCCAAAAGGTAGTATTTTCTACTCGGATTAACTAGCCAAATAAATGGTATGAAGAAAGGTAAACTGAGTATAACTAATGATTTAGCGATTGCTCCACTTAATGCGTCATATCGAACTGCTAGTTGCTCAAAGGTGGTGGTATTTTGAGAAATGTAACTGTCTATTGTTGGAGCTACCCACTGGCTATAAGGTTGAATAGCTTGATTACTAAGTGGAATGGCGAAATCTGTCAGTGGAGAGAATAAAAAGTAAATGACATTGATAATCAGGAAGAAAGCAACCGGTGTCATGTAAGGTTTTCTGACTCCTCGCCAATGTTCATAGGCAAGAAATCCCGGCTTAGTAAAAAAATAACGAAGTGTTCGAAAAAATTTTCCGTCGACTTGAACCAGCGATTCGACCAAGTGAGCGAAAAGAATTGATATTTTGCGCTGCTCGGGATCAAAACGTTTTTCCCCGCACTGATTACAAAATTCACCTTGATAGCGTTTTAAGCAACTCTGGCAAGTAATTAAACGGGGCGACATATAACCTCGTAGGTGATAGAAATGGCGTCGAAAGGTAACAAACTATAACGCTATGGGCAATCTAGCTCAAGCCCCTCTATCTACGCAATTTGAATTAGAATTGCCGCTACTGAGCTATTTGAGCTTGGTAGGTGATTCACGATAATCGCTGGATTGAAAATCAACCAAGAAGTTGGGTTAGTTTTTGTGATGTAGCTTGCAACAGTTTCTTCCACTTTCTTTCGCTTGAAAGAGCGCTTGATCAGCTTCTTTAAAAAGCGCTTTGGGGAGTTCCGGTTTGAAGTTGTCAATATGATGTGCGGTTACCCCAACACTAACTGTCATTTCGATAGTGATATTTTTATAATGAAGTGGCTTTTGTTCGACACTTTCACGAATGCGCTCTGCGACTAACATTGCTCCTTTGCTGTCGGTTCCGGGTAATAACACACTGAATTCTTCACCGCCGTAACGAGCACAAACATCCGTTGTTCTTGGGAGTGCTAACCTCAGAGTTTCAGCGACATGCTGCAAGCAAATATCACCAACATCGTGGCCATAGTTATCATTGATGTTTTTAAAATGGTCACAGTCGATCACCACTACCGCAAGGATTTCATGATTCCTAGAACTTAAGTGGCATAGCTCATTGAGCTTTTCATCAAAGAAGCGTCGGTTGTCTAGTTGAGTCAAAGCATCAGTTCTCGATTGTTTTTCTAAGAGCTGCTCGTTTTTTATAGAGCGCCAGTATTCTGCAAACTGATTGCGAGCCAAACCAAAAATATAAATCAAATAGGCCGTCAATACCGCGGCTACTACGTACTTTTCTAAATAAAGCGACGCCAGTGTCGCAGGTAGCATCATAATCACCGCAAAAGTGCCCGATAAGAGCTTATTTGGCGCGTAGGTGTTTGTACCACCAGCTGCAACTCCCGCAGCGGTCAGAGTCATAAAAAATTGAAACTGCTCATTATCAGCCAAAATAGAGAGTGCGAACATACCCCCCCAAATAGCACCTTGACTTACCACAAGTAGGGACGAGACTCTCATCCATATAGATAATGATTTGTCAGGAATTCGGTCGTGGGCGTAAACATGGATTAGTCGAGCCGTAGAAATAATGATATGAAGAAACATCACAGTCATTACAGTGATCGGATAGCTTTGTTCGAAGTGACTACCATAAGCCAGTAAGGGCCAAAAGATAGGGTAGATAAAGATCCCAGCAATTGACCGCTTGGAAATATCCTTCGAAGTTCGGCGGAGCAGTTGTGGATCTTGGTCCAATTCCATCACTTAACAGTCTATTGATTAGGGCTACTATTAGCAGTGTAGTCTAGCCTTGGTGCGAAATAAAGCGACCATCAGCGTATCACCCGTTGTCTTCTCTGCCTCTAGATTGACAGATTAATGCCACAATTGAGGATAAAATATCTGCTAAACTGATTAACTTATGGAATTTAAGAATACTAGGTGCTTCGTCAATGAATAGATTGTTTGCTATACCAAGAAACTTCTTAATCGCTCTCTTGGGGCGCTTTTCTTGGGTTGCGCCTGATTGGCTGCGATATCTGGGGAGTCAGATACAACGCAATCCAAAAAGTTATTTATTGGCAGCATTGCTTATAGTTGGCGGATTAATTACCAAAGTTGTTTTAGAAAACATTCCACAACCCCCTAAAATACTAGCGACGATTTCACAAATTTACCCCACGCCTGATTACGACGATGCAGAGCCTAGCAATCTATACGTGAGTTTTGCGTTCGAATCGATCGATCAAGAGCAACAAGCTAGCGATAATAGTGATGCTTATGAGCATTCTGTAGATGAACAACAAAATCAGTTTCAACCTGAGTTAAATGAGCCTGTGTCAGTTGCGCGTATTGACTTAATGGACAGGGTTATTGATGCCGGTATAAAACTTACTCCACATAAAAGTGGTCGATGGCGATGGTTGGAGGATAACCAATTAATTTTCGTCCCAGAAACCGATTGGCCTGCCGGAATAGAATACCAAGTCGAATTTGAGCGAAGTATCTTTTCTCCAGAAACAGAACTAAAAACGAATAAATATCTATTTAGCACGTCCAAAATGCAACTGAGTTTTGAAAACAGTCAATTCTATCAAGACCCTAAAAATAGCCAAATTAGAAAAGTCGTTACCACTATAAATTTTACACACCCTGTCGACAAGCAGTCATTAGAGTCTAAGATTAAGCTTTATATGCCAGATACTGCTGATAAAGAAACACACACGAAAAACTATCAATATGAAATAAATTACTCCAAGAATTTACGTCAAGCTTCAATCCACTCGGAGCCCATTAAGCTACCCAAATCATCGAATTATATGCATGTAAGTATTGCTGAAGGAGTGGCAAGCTTACTTGGCGGAACCTCAACGATTAAAGAGGTTTCTACTAAAGTGAAAGTTCCAGATATTTATAGTTTTCTTAAAGTAGAAAGCCTCGTTCAAATACTGCGAAATCCAAAAGACGAGCCCGAACAGGTGGTCATGTTATCGTTCACTGATGATATTTCTATTCAGGAAATGAGACAAAACTTAGAGATTTATTTACTACCAAGGCAAGGGCAAAAGTCAGGGAAAAGTCGCTGGCAAAGTCCGCGTCAAATTTCACATAGTGTATTGGCCGATAGTGAGTTAATAACATACCGGCTATTAGAAAATCCTAGAGACAATTCTCGGCAATACAATCTGGTAATCGACATTCCGCAAAATCGTTATATTTACCTAAAGCTATCGGAGGGCTTTAGTTCTGTGAATGGCTTCGTACATCAGCAGCAATACGACTCTGTTTTGAGAGTTTCCAATTACCCTAAAGAAGTTAAGATTGTTGGAGAGGGTTCAATCTTAAGCTATTCCGGTAACCACAAGCTGAGTGTGCTTTCGCGAGGCGTGGGTGCCTTGCGCTATCGAATCGCTCAAGTGAAAAAAGATCAATTGCATCATCTAGTATCGCAAACCGAAGGCGATATCCGAGACCCTCAATTTAGTGGCTGGAATTTCGACGAGAAAAACTTAGCCAACATTTATTCAGCAGTAGTGCCACTGAACCGGTTGCATCCTAAACAGGCTAACTACTCTTCTTTCGACTTGAGTCAGTATTTAACCGACCCTAAAAACCAGTACGGATTATTTGTTATAGATATTCAAGGTTACGATATGAAAAGAAAGCGCGTGGTTTATGGCGCGAATGAGCGCCGTTTAGTATTGATCACTGACCTAGGCGTTATCGTAAAAAACAACCTCGACTCCACTCATAACTTGTTTGTACAATCGGTGTCACAAGGAAAACCCGTGGCAAATGCGTCGGTCGAGATATTATCAAGAAATGGCAGTAGTGTGTTTAGCGGCGTAACTAGTGCCGACGGACATGTGGCAATACCTAATACCGAAAAGTTAAGAGACGAGAAACAACCCGTTGTCTATGTGGTAACTGCATCACGTGACACATCATTCATTCCATTTGACCGATATTCAAGGCAGTTGCAACTGTCTCGTTTTGATGTCGGTGGAGTATATAGCAATCAGTATGCAGAGCGAAACCTCAACAGTTTCTTATTCACCGATCGTGGAATTTATCGACCGGGTGAAACGGTTAACCTTGGAATAATCACTAAGGCAGGTCAGCTAGAAAATATTGAGAACATTCCAGTTGAACTTGTCATTCGCGGGCCGCGTTACAATGAAGTAAGAGTGAAGAAATTAAGATTAGGCAGTCACGGTCTAAATGATTTTCAATTTCAAACAATGGCAACGTCGGACACCGGAGACTATACAGCAACGCTTCATCTAGTTCGCGATAATCGCCGTCGTGGTATCGAAATTGGAAACACTCGATTTAAAGTGGAGGAGTTTCAGCCAGACACCATGAAAATTGAGAGTCAATTATTAGAAGTCGCTAATAAAGGTTGGACGAATCAACAAAAAGTTAAAGCTCGAGTTTCCTTAAAAAACTTGTTTGGTATACCGGCTCAAGGGCGCAATGTCTCAGCCAAGGTAAATATTGAACCGGTTAGGTTTCAATTTAAAGACTTTTCGGATTACCAATTCAATCAGGTGAATTTAGACAATGAGAGTTCGTTAACCGTAGATACTAATTTACCACAGAAGAAAACTGATGATGATGGTGAGGTTGAATTCGAGATTGACCTGAGCCGTTTTTCTCAAGGAACCTATCGCGTAAACTTCAGTGCCGAAGGTTTTGAGCCTTCAGGAGGTCGGAGTGTTTTTGCAAGAAGCTCTGCACTGGTTTCTCCCTACGAATCTTTACTTGGTTTTAAAACTAATGGTCGTTTAGATTACATTAATAAGGATAGTCAGAGAGCGCTTGAATTTATCGCTATCGATAAAAAGCTAGAGAAAATAAATCGTAATGAATTAACGCTTGCGATATTTGAGATTCAAAAAGTATCTAGTTTAGTACAGCAAGCCAATGGTACATATCAATACCAAACGATTAGCAAGGAAGTTGAGCAAGCTCGACAAGACTTCAAGGTGGAGAAAGGAGGAAGCCAGTATTCTCTAAATACTAGTGAACCGGGTGATTTTTCTTTGGTGATATATGATGAGTTTGGAAAATCTGTTACCAAAGTGTACTACTCGGTTGTTGGCGCCGCTAACATGGCTGGAAAAATCGATAAGTCTGCCGAGCTAGTTGTGAAACTAAATAAAACTGACTATAAACCGGGTGATATAGTCGAAATGAATATCCGAGCTCCCTATGCTGGAGCAGGATTAATTACCGTGGAAACTGATCGCGTTTTAAATTATGAATGGTTTAATTCAAGTCAAGAGAGCAGTGTTCAAAGAATACGGCTACCAAAGGATATTGAAGGTAATGGATATATCAATGTCACTTACGTGAGAGATGCGAGTTCTACTGAAATTTTTACTAATCCACTTAGTTATGCCGTTGAGCCCTTTAGTATTGATCGCAGTCAACGAAGAATTGATATCGCTCTAAAAACAGATAGCATCGTGCGTCCTGGAAAACCGATGAGTATTCATTATCAATCTTCAAAGCCTGCGAAAATGATAGTATTCGCAGTCGATGAAGGGATTCTACAGGTTGCTAAATATGGTCTACCCAACCCACTAAATCATTATCTTCAGAAACGTGCTTTGGGTGTGGAAACTTATCAGATGTTGGATTTATTGTTGCCAGATTTTAATATTTTACAACAAATGTCTGCGGCTGGAGGTGGATATGCAGAGCGCAGTCTTGCTTTGGCAAAAAACATTAATCCATTTACTAGAAAGACAGATAAACCAGCAGTTTTTTGGTCTGGAATCGTTGAATCATCTACTCAGAACAAGCCGTTAGAATTCGATATTCCTGACACTTTTTCTGGGCAATTGAGAGTAATGGCTGTCGCGGTTGGCAAACGATCGGTTGGGGCCGCCAAAACTTCGAGCATTGTTAGAGGGCCTTTTGTTATCTCACCTAACGTACTTACCCATGCCTCTCCCGGCGACGAGTTTGAAGTGACTGTTGGCGTTGCCAATATCGTTGAAGGTTCAGGTAAAAAAGCTAAGATAACACTAAGCGCCAGCTCATCAGAACACTTGGAAATAAAGAGTCAAAAAGCTTCTTTACTCGAAATAGACGAAGGAAGCGAAGGTAAAGCAACTTTCAAAGTCGTTGCTAAATCAAAACTGGGTTCCGCTGAGCTGAGTTTTACTGCAAAATTAGGTGAGGAAGAGTTAACACGAAGCGCAAGCCTCAGTGTTAGACCTGCGACACATTTCGCGACAGTAATAAAAACTGGATTTTCAAACGACACAGAAAAGACTATTGATGATATTAGAAAAACCTTTGAAGAGTTCTCTCAGCGCTCAGTCAGCGCATCCAACAGTCCGTTAGTATTAGTGGATGGTTTACATGACTATTTGCAGCACTACCCACATGGCTGTACCGAACAAGTTGTTAGCAAGGTTTTTCCATTAGTTGGACTAATGTCGCATCCAGCATATGCAGCCTATTTAGGTGATGTAAGAACGCAATTTAGTGTGGTAATCAACAAGTTGCGAGAAAGGCAAAAGGCCGATGGTGGTTTCGCATTTTGGCCAAGTCATTCAGGTTCTGCTAGTTATCCTAGTATCTATGTGACTCACTTTTTATTGGAAGCCTCCGAGCAGGGCTATCCAGTGCCAAAAGATATGTTAAGAGCAGCGCAAAGGTATTTGAATGAGCAGGCCGCTCGCTCGGTAAGTAATGATTCTTCTCGCCATCAGCCTTCTGGCAATTCTAATAACGAGAAGTTAGCAGAACTACGAGATCGTGCGAATGCCATTTACTTACTAACTCGTATGGGTACGGTGACAACTAACTACTTGATCGATCTGGAAGATGATTTAAAGAAGTTAAAGAGCGAACAGTGGAAGTCTGATCTGTTAGCTAGTTACATGGCTGCAACTTATCAAATGCTACAAAAAGGTGAAGAGGCTGCTCGCCTTATTTCTTATTATCAATTGATTGATCCGAAAAGGAATCAAGTCAATCGCCAAACCGTTCGATATGGAGATTTTCATAGCCCGTTAGCACTTGATTCTCAGCACTTATATTTACTATCCAAACACTTTAAGCCACTAGCAAAAGCCATTGATGCGAGTATTATCCATGGGTTTACTCAACACATAATTCAAGGTGAATACAATACTATCTCTGCAGCTTATTCAATTTTAGCATTGGGTGCTTATAGCGAATTAGTGCAAGCTGGCGTAGTGATTGAAAATCTGACTATCGCGGCGAGTAATAATGAAGGGCAATCTTTTGAAACTTTAGACAAGCTCAAAGCAGCTTTCAATAAGAGTGAATTTCCTATTGATACCCAACAACTTCAATTGGCGAGTGATAAAGCGTTTTATTTCCTGACTAATCAATCAGGATTTGACTTAGTGCCAACCGATAAACCGATCCGAGAAGGGTTAGAGATCGACCGAGTATTTTTGGACCAAGATGGTAATCAAGTACAAAAGTTTACTCAGGGGCAAGAATTGACCGTAAAAATTCGAGTGCGCTCGCTATCACAACGCACCATTACCAATGTGGCAATAGTTGATTTATTGCCAGGCGGATTCGAAGTCATACGTAGCTCGGTTGAGCGGGCAGCGAATCGTTGGTCGGCAGATCATGTCGATGTTCGTGAAGACAGAGTCATTTTTTATGGGCCTGTTGAAACTAGAATCCGAGAGTTAAGCTATCGAGTTAAACTAACCGCAGCGGGAGAGTTTGTAGTTCCATCAACATCGGCTGAAGCAATGTATGATCGCTCCGTTCGGGCTGTAACAGGTGCGGCTACATTCCAAGTGAAGCCCTCGAAATAGTAATCAACAACTCGAATGAAACGGCGATATTGGCACAAGGTCAAAATATTTCTAATAGTAACTGCAGGGTTGCTATTAGTTTTAGTGTTGCTTTATTGGTTTTCGCCTAAGCCGGAACTAAGAAGTTTTATTCCCTATTCAACGGCCTACTTTGATGCTGAAGAAAAACTGCTAAGACTGCAGCTTTCAAGTGATGAAAAATATCGACTATTTGCTGAATTAGAAAATATTTCACCTAGTTTAATAGAAGCAACCATTCTATATGAGGACCAAGATTTCTATCAACATTTTGGAGTGGATTGGGGGGCCATTGCTCGCGCATTCTGGATGACCTATATCACGTCAGATAGAAGAGTTGGCGCTTCAACCATTGTCATGCAGTTGGCGCGATTACGCTGGAAGATTCCATCACATACTCTTTCTGGAAAGATTAGCCAAATTGTTAGAGCTATTCAGCTGTCTAGGCACTACTCAAAGAGACAACTTCTAGAAGCTTACTTAAATCTTGCTCCTTATGGCCGAAACATAGAAGGAATTGGTGCGGCAAGTTTAATCTATTTCGATAAACCGGCTAGCGAATTAAGTTTACCAGAAGCTTTGACCCTAGCTGTGATTCCGCAAAACCCTAATCGAAGAAACCCAACCACTGCACAAGGATTTGAAAGGTTGCTGACGGCTAGAGCTAATTTGTTTGAGCGATGGCAAGGAAAATACCCCGCTGCTAAAGCACAACAAAAATTTCTTGATTTACCAATGCAGGTTAGGGCTCCAGAAAAACTACCCTTCAAAGCCCCGCATTTTGTCGACTATGTAAAACAACAAAATTCTAATTGGCAGACTGGTAAAATAATTACCAGTCTCAATTCACAGTATCAAAAACAACTAGAAACGGTTATACAACGATACATAGCCAGCCGTCATTCTCTCGGGGTGAAGAATGCATCGGCATTATTGCTTAACTATCGTAGTATGCAAATTGAGGCGATGGTTGGCTCAGCGAATTTTCATGATACGAAAATTCAAGGTCAGGTTAATGGCACAACTGCCAAGCGTTCGCCTGGTTCAACTTTAAAACCATTTGTTTATGCATTAGCTATGGACGAAGGCTTAATCCATCCGCATTCTTTACTTAAAGATTTACCAACTCGGTTTGCGGGTTTTTCCCCAGAGAACTATGATAAGAAATTCTTGGGACCAATATCTGCCAGTCGCGCATTGATCGAAAGTCGAAATGTTCCTGCTGTTGACTTGCAATCAAAGCTCAAAAAGCGCTCCTTTTATCAGTTACTTAAAGATGCCCAAGTCAGTCATCTAAAAAGTGCACAGCACTACGGGTTGGCTTTGGCTCTTGGTGGCGGAGAGCTTACTTCAGTGGAATTGGCATCACTCTACGCAATGTTAGCTAACTCTGGCAAATGGCATCGGGTATCTTTTAATAAACGGGCTACTCCATCAAAGGGAAAACAACTACTTTCCGCAGAAGCTAGTTACCTAACTCTTGATATGCTGAATGCCAATAAGCCACCTAATGCGGTTACTGAGTTTTTGGAGAGTGCGAGCGTCAGAGATATTCCTTGGAAAACTGGCACGTCGTGGGCGTTCAGAGATGCATGGGCGGTCGGCATCTCAGGTGATCATGTATTGGTGATTTGGGTCGGTAATTTTGATGGAAGAGGAAATAATGCGTTCGTAGGTCGTCAAGCCGCCGGGCCTTTATTTTTTGATGCTTGGTCAGTTATCAATGATGATCGAAGTTGGCGACTTAAGTCGCTTTATCAACCTCATCGATTAAATTTAAAACGGCTTAATGTTTGTGCAACCACCGGAGACTTAATCGAAAAACACTGTCCTAGTAGCGTAACAGGTTGGTTTATTCCTGGGGTGTCGCCGATAAAAGTTTCCAATGTCTATCGTAGCTTGCCGATCAATAAAAATACCGGTCTAAGAGCTTGTTGGGCAAACCCTCAGAATACTGAGCAGCAAGTTTTTGAAGTGTGGCCATCAGATTTAAAGCATATTTTTGAGCTGGCCGGTATCGCGTTAAGATCCCCGCCAAAGTATGAAACAGGTTGCGAACTCAACCAAACTAGCACCAGTGGTGCGGCACCTGTAATCACCTCTCCCACCGCCGGAGTTGACTACGTCTATCGAACAAATTCCGAAGAGAAAAACTTGATTCCTTTGAAGGCTAAAGTGGACGGTGATGTTGAATATCTCCATTGGTTTATTGATTCTAAATACATTGCTAGCGCTAGGCTAGATCAATCGGTAGTTTGGCCTGCTAATCCTGGTCAATACCAAGTAAAAGTTGTTGATGATTTGGCTAGAACCAGCGTACAAACTGTGCGGGTTGTAAACGTATCGAAATGATAAAAAACGGGCTTATTCAGGTTAATTCAAATATAGCCATATGAGATAAATGAAGACGCCGTCACAAAAATGAGGGAAGTCGTCTAATTTTTGAACATTTTGTGAAAGTATCTCAAATTTGCACTAGGATTAAAGGAGTTAATCAATTAATGGTCTGAGATGTATAAAAAAAGCAGCTGGATTCTGCTACTTATAATTGGGCTTGTTCAAGCCAGTATTGTATTGGGCGAAGGAAAATCCGTCGCTCGACAGTACAATTTTAGACTCTATACTGCCTTTGATGGGCTTCCTCAAGCACAAGTCACCAGCGTTCAGCAAGATCAACACGGTTATATTTGGATGGGGAGCTATTCAGGCGTCACTCGATATAATGGCCGAGAATTTCAAACTCATATCGATCCGTTACCCAATAACTTTGTATCATCAATGATCAAAGATAAAAGCGGCCGCATTATTTTAACAACAGGCGGCGGTTTCTGTTACCTCGAAGAACAAGAATTTGATTGTAAGTCAGATAAAAAATCGCTTCCATTAACTAACCTTTTTGATGTTTTTGCCGACAGCGACAACAGCTTATGGTTTGCCGCAGAAGGTGGTGTAATTCACTATAGCAGCAATAGAACTCGACTGTTTACTATTGATAATGGTTTACCGTCTCCTACCGTGAGAACAATAATTAAAGACAGAAATGGTAAAGTTTGGGCTGGAACTAGAAAAGGATTAGCACGGCTTACCGCTAATCGTTTTGACGAATTTGCTCCGGAAGTTTTTTCTGATGCGTTGGTACGAGCGATTATTGATACTGAGGATGGTCTTTGGGTAGGCAGTAATAAAGGTCTTTACTTGATTGATCATGAACTTGAGACAGTTAAGAAAATAGGTAACAGTCGTTTAGATCGAGAGGTTATCTTAAGTTTATACAAAGATAGTAGAGGTACGATTTGGATAGGTACCTATGACGGGCTTTATCGCCTAGTTAATAATAAAATTGAAAAACTATCACCCCAAAAAGGGCTACTTAGTGTCGCGGTGTATTCTGTTGTAGAAGATAGAGAGAATAGCATTTGGTTTGGAACCGATGTTGGCTTAGTGAAGTTCGTACCGGGGCCGTTTGTAAGTTATACCGAGGAGCAAGGGTTAAGTAATAATTTTGTTCGCTCTATGTCGATAGATTCGGATGGAAAAGTTTGGATGGGGACTCGTCACGGAGTGAGTATTTTTACGCCAGAAACAGAAACCTTTAAGACGCTCACTAGTGAGCTTGAATCTGACAGGATACGGGTCTACTCGATTTTAGCATTGGAAAGTGACAGCGCATTGATTGGCACCAGAGACGGTTTGATTTATTGGAAAGATGGCAAAGTTGCGAAGCGTTATTCTACTGATGACGGCTTAGAATCATCCTATGTAGCCTCTATTCTAAAGGATTCGAAAGGTCGTATTTGGATTGGTAGTTCTCGCGGACTATCAAGGTGGCAAAACGAATCGATTGTAAAAGTAAAGAATATTCCAGAGTCTAATCACGCAATCTACTCAATGGCAGAGGATCAGCAAGGACGAATTTGGTTAGGGATCGGAAACAGAGGGTTGCTTTATTTTGAGCCTGAGAAAAATGAATATACTCGATTAGAAAAAATAGCCCAAGCGAATGGTGTTTCTGTTTGGAGTATTGATGTTGATTCTCAAGGTAATATTTGGGCTGGTACAAACGGTAATGGATTATTAAAAATTAGTCCTCGATTAAAACTACTAGAAGTACTAAACCATAAGTACAAGCTTAAAAATGATTTTGTTTGGCAAGTAAAAATGGATAGTAATGATAATCTATGGGCTTACACTAATTCTGGATTAAAACGTGTCTCTGAAGATCGTGTATCGCATTTTGATGGTTCTGATGGCTTGCCAGATATGGAGGGAGCGGCAACTGCGGTAGTTGAACATCCCAATGGCGATTTGTGGTTTGGTACTGGGTTTGGCATTACCCGATTTGTGCCAAGTAGTGAAACCAAAGAAGCCAGTGCTCCACCAATTTTGTTTGAGGGAGCTTGGATTGGTGAACAAAAACTAACGGATAATATAAAGCTCTCGAGCGACAGTGGCGCTATTACGGTTAAGTTTTCTAGCCCTACTTACACAGATGAATCAAATATCAAGTATTCATTTAGGCTTTTAGGTGCGAGCGAGCAGTGGTCAATGCCGCAAGAGATTCAGCAATTACAACTAGCAAGTCTATCGCCAGGTCAGTACGAACTGCAGGTCAAATCGATCAACTCTGACTTAATAGAAAGTGATCAACTAGTGACTTTTACCTTCACCATTGAGCCCCCATTTTGGTTGACTTGGTGGTTCTATATGTTGGCTGCTCTTTTCGTTTTAGTTTCGATTTATGCGCTAACTAGACGGCGTATGAATAAGTTGGCTAATGAAAAACAAATACTAGAATCTATTGTGACTGAAAGAACAGCAGAGCTAAGTGAGATTAATCAAGAGCTTAATCGACTGGTAATAACTGATGAGTTAACAAAACTATTTAATCGTCGACATTTGATGGAATCACTGCAGCGCGAACTTAGCTTACTGTCTCGAAACAACACAGCTTCCAACCTTTCTTTTATTCTTCTTGATGTCGACTTTTTTAAAACTATCAATGACACTCAAGGACACCGTGCCGGAGATGCGATTCTTAAGCAGCTCTCTGAGCGTTTGAGTCGCAGCTGTAGAAAAACTGATATTGCCGCGCGATACGGTGGAGAAGAGTTCGCGGTGATATTGCCCTTCACCAACCTAGATGGTGCCCTAACTTGCGCTGAAAAAATTAGAAAAGACATTGCCAAAGAATCATTTTTTGTAGATTCAATTAAATTAGAGTTAACTGTCAGCGTAGGCTTGGTGACAGTCGCCAGCAGTGACGTTGGGTCGAGACAATATGATTATGACGGAGTCATAAAAAAGGCTGACGAGGCCCTCTATCAAGCTAAAGAAGAAGGTCGAAATCGCGTTTGTATCTATAAAGAAATCTCAGCGCTGGACGAACTTTAGTACTCACTGAATAATTATAAATCCATATTTCCGAATTCTAGACTTTTACAAATTGTGCTAATAGTCTATCGAGTTCCTCAGCAAGCTCATGATCAGCCAGCCGATTTTTCTCAGAGTCAAAGGCTTGATTAAACGATGGTACTGATAGACTTCCCATTAGCTTCGCGCCAAAATGAGGAAGCGAGTTGATTGCGCTAGTTAGTACATTGTTAGCGCCTCCCTTTCCTGGAGACGTCGCAATTGCCAATATCGGCTTGTCTTGATACACCTTTTGCTCAATTCTGGAACACCAATCAAATAAATTCTTGTAAGCTGCGGTATAGCTACCGTTGTGTTCGGCAAAAGAAATGAAGATGAGATCGGCTTGTTTTATCTTTTCTAAGAACTGTTTGGCTAACTCTGGGTGTCCATCCTGTTGTTCCTTATCAACGCTAAAAAGCGGTGTTTCGAAATCATTTAAGTCTAAAACTTCAGAGACCAATTGCGGAGCAAATAATTTCAATCTGTCAGCCGCGTAAGTGACTAATTTCTTATTAATGGATTGTTGGCTAGAACTTGCCGCGAAAGCGATTAGATTCATTGTTATCTCCTATGGATTGAGTCGATAATGGTTATTCTTTAGGCCATAAAATTTCTATACTTTCAAACTGATGACAGTTCTTAGAGTTGGACTGGCAAGCGCGATCGTAATATACAAAAAGTTGACCGCTTCGTTTTTCCCAACCAGCACTATATGCACCAAATTTACTAAAGACCGGATTATCATCCAAGATAGTGGGATCATAGATTTCAATGAGTTTAGAGTGAGCGCCCGAAATGCAGGTGATCAACAGCAGCCCGGTGTGATTATTATTTGAGATCACTTTTTCTATTTTACTCGCTTCGTCTGACTCGGAATCGACAGGGGCGCTAGCTAGATTACAACCAACCAGATATTGTCGAACCATACGATTCTCGTAAAAGACTGCTACTTTACTTTGATAGAGTGAGTGACTGAGCAACTTCCAGCTCCACTGGCTAGAATTGATTGCGGTGGGTTTAGCATTATGAGGGACTTGCTGAGTCGTTGCCTGAACATTAGATAGTGACATTAAAACAGCTATGAATGGTAACAAGAATCTATTGATACGCAATGTCTTCATGAAAAAAGCATGCTTAAATTTCATATGGAGATCCCAAGGAATAATCTCTGAATAATCGTCATTGTCGCCAATCTACCAGTACATATCAACTGCTTGTATGGTCGAATAGACCACTGAATCATATTAAGTTTAAAAAGAGAGGTTTAAATTATTGGAAGCCAGTTGACGATGTGTTATTTTTTGAGTCCGATTCAGAGACTTTATACATCCATTACTCGATGAGTTAAGTTTGAGTAATTACATCCAATAAAAACAGAGAAATATTATGCCATTACTAGCCAATAGAATGAGTCGCGCTAAACCGAGCGCGATTATGATGATTGCCGAAAAGGCTAAAAAATTAAAACAAGAGGGAAAGGATGTCATTAGTTTTTCGGTCGGTGTGCCTAACTTCTTACCTGCCCCCCATGTTTATCAAGCCGCTGAAGAGGCACTAAACCATGACTCGGGTCAGTATCTTGCTGGAAGAGGCGAGGATATATTGATTGATGCCTATTTGAAAAGACTTCATGAGAATGGTTTTGAGGGCTACCAAAAGTCTAATATTGCAACAGGAATTGGTGCCAAACATCTTTTGTTCTCGCTTTTGTACGCGTTACTAAATGAAGGTGATGAGATCTTAATTCCTACCCCTTATTGGACGACTTATCAAGATATTGCTGATTTAATGGGAGCTAAAACTAAACAATTAAAATGCTCTTCTGAGCAACACTACAAATTGACACCTCAGCAGTTGCAACAATCTATTTCTGCCGAAAGCCGGGTGCTACTTTTTAATAACCCTTCGAATCCGACCGGAATGGTTTACAGTGAAAATGAAGTTAAAGCGCTTGGAGATGTTCTGGAAAATCACGACATTTGGATTGTGTCAGATGATATCTATAATCGCATGATTTTTGATGGGATCGGTTTCCATCATTTACTAAAAACTAATCCCAACCTGCGTGACCGCATCATAATGATAGACTCTATTTCTAAGTCTTACGGTATGCCGGGCTGGCGGGTTGGAATGATGGCGGCGCCAGAATCCGTGGCTGGTGCTATGGTGACTCTAAATAGCAACTCTATAACCAATATTCCTGGCGTCGTTGGGGCGGCTGCGGCAGCTGCAATCGCTGGGCCACAAGATTTCGCAGATGAAATGTGCGTTGAGTTTGCCAAGAAACGGGACGAGGTCATGGCAACCATGGCCCAAATAGAGGCCGTTAATTGCCCAACACCACAAGGTGCTTTTTATGCTTTCCCAGATATTTCCTCAGTATACGGTAAGACTTATCAGGGACAGCTTATTCAGAACGATGTTGATTTCTGTGAGAAATTATTGGAATCAAAAGGACTCGCTGTTGTGCCAGGAAGTGCGTTTGGTGAGCCAAAAGCGATTAGAATTTCATATGCCTGTAAACCAGATGTTTTAACAGATGGATTGAGTCGGTTTAAACAGTTTTTTGATGAGTTAAACGGGTGATATTAGCTTCTCAACCCTCTCCTAGAGAGGGGAGGGAGTTAAGTTGGCTATCTACTCCCGTGAAAGAAAGGGCTATGAATAGCTAGTAGCATTGGAGAAGTAGCATCATGCCTAACATTATCGCTTGTGAAATACATGACTATTTTGAAGCTGTCTGTATGCATCAATTTGAGTTGGAAATTAGTTTGAATAATGGACAACGATTAAGCGGAGCGGCACGAGATATTGTTGTTAAAGATAGACAAGAATATTTAGTGTTAGAACAGCGCGTTAATAATTCGGAACTAAAAACACGCATGGAGGTGAATTTGTTGCAAATTCAAAGTGTCGAAGTTCTCACTATAAACAATATCATTTCATCGTTTAAGGTGAACTAATTGTGACAAGTCTTAATATTCTCTCAACTGTCAACATAGGCTTCTCTCTAGTCGCAGCGCTGATCTTGGCGATTTGTTATGTGTTTTTTTTACAGAGTAGTAATAAATCAAATTCGTCAGTTATAACAGCCATAATGGTGCTGTCAGGTATTGGATTGTTGCAATTTGAACATTTGGATTTCATGATTAGTTCGAGCGAACCGTTACAATCAGTTTACTATCGTGCTCTACTTTTTATTATTCCACCGCTATTTTATTTTTTTAGTCGGTTTGCGTTGTTTGCAGGCTATCAGTTTAAGCTTTATAGCGTGTTACATTTTCTACCATTTTTGACGGTCTTTTTTCTCGATAAATATATTGCTGTACCTGCCGCTTTCCTTATTGGAACAAGTTATTGTTTATGGCTGGCCCAAATTATTTATAGCCTCAGAAATCATCGAAAACGTTTCGAACTTGAGTTTTTCTTTTTTGCATTCTTTTCAATTCTCGCGATATTGGTACTAGTTTTCGGATTTTCAATGTCGTTTATTGATAATGCCTATTTTTATCATTTTTACTCTAACGGTATCGCATTAGCCTTTATGTTAGTCACAGCTGCTTTTATTATCTATCCTAATTTGTTAGATGAAATTAGTGAAGCGGTTAAGCTGAGCTACACCAATTCCACCCTGAATAATATCGATGTCGAAAAAAGTATAATTAAATTGAATGACCTGATGTTGAATTCGAAATTATATCAAGATGAAAACTTAAGCTTAGCGACCTTAGCGGAAGTGATGCAACTATCGACCCATCAACTCTCGGAAATGATCAATACACAATTCGGGATGAGTTTTTCCAAATACATTCGAGAATTACGAGTTGAGAGAGCTAAAGAGCTATTAAAGTCTGAGCCAAACTCTTCAATTCTTTCAATTAGTATGGAAACAGGCTTTAAATCTCAGTCAAATTTTTACGCGGCTTTCAAAGATATTACAGGGGAATCTCCTGGCTCATATCGAAAAAGTTTGAGCTAAGTCTAAATAGACTAGTTTCCTCACTCAAGCACTTCTCTTTCCAGTCTAGCGATCATTAGTTTTGGGTCACCTTTTTTATCGATATTCACAATAGTCATGTGGAATCGACATCGTTCACCAGTCGGCGTTATCACAGTAAGATCATCGGTATTGGCCGCGTGCGCCATTCGGTGTTGTTCAAACTTTGCGCCGAATTTGCGTGGTGGCAATCGAGTTTCAATGAGTGTCTTAATTTCGGCAGTACCATGTATATTTCCAAATGGTGAAGCTGTCGACCACACCGCATCTTTAACAAATAGTCGACTAACTTGGTCACCATCGCGCCGATCGACACCGTCAAGAAACTGCATCAGTAACAAGCGTTTCGAGCGGCGGGCCGCATAGCTGGTATGCAATAATTTGTGAGCCTCCGCTGAGTTAGGGTGTTTCAACTCAGTGTCATACAATTTTTGCACATCTCGATTTTGATAAGAGCGTCTTCGAGGCGCATTTTTATCAAGCTGGTAGATCGCTTGCATGCGCTTATTTAAAACATCGGGATCTAAAGACTTGGGTTCTCCTCCACCTCCGAGACATCCCCCAACACAAGCCATGACTTCAATTGCTTGATACTGATGTTTCCAGTTAGGTGTTTTTAGCATTTGCTGCGCTGACGCTATCCCATTGCAAATCGCGACCTTACCGACACCGGGGATATCCGCTGTTTTGATACCTTTGTCTATTCCGCGCAATTGATGCCAATCGATTGGTTGGGGATTTTCCGTGTCGAGCAAGTGGCTGGCAGTGCGCACGACTGCTTCCATGACCCCGCCGGAAGCGCCGAATATTTGTCCTGCACCTGTGCTTTCTCCTAGCGGATGATCGAACTCACCATCTTCTGGTAAGGTATTAAATGCGATACCACGAAGTCTTATCATTTTCGCTAACTCTCGAGTTGTTAGCACATGATCTAAATCACCTGACATTCCGGGCCGCTCAGCTTCATCTTTTTTCGCTGTGCAGGGCATTACACTCACCACGTAGGGTTCTTTTTCACCTCGCATAAATTCCGGTCCAAGAGTGTCAACAAAAATGCCACGTTTGGATAATGCACCATGCATTTGTTGAGGCGACTTGGTGGTGCTTAAATGTGGAATAAGATCGGGTCGATTAATTTCTACCCAGTTCACCCAACCGGGACAGCATGAGGTAAAAAGAGGCAGTTTATGTTTTCCTTCATTGTCTTTAAGACGTGTTAATAGTTCTGAGCCTTCTTCCATGATGGTTAAATCTGCAGCGAAGTTGGTGTCAAACACATAGTCAAACCCCAATGCCCTTAAAGCATTAATCAGTCTGCCGGTGCTGACCACGCCAGGCTTCATCCCAAACTCTTCGCTAATCGCAATTCTTGTTGCCGGAGCAACTTGAACTACTGAGACGTGCCTATGTGCATCTAGTGTATGCAATACTTCATGCCAATGAGGTGTTTCTATCAGTGCACCCACCGGACAAACTAAAGTACATTGACCACAAGAAATACATTGCGAGTCAGCCAACGATTGATCGAATACAGTGACTGGTAAACGTCCAGCCCCTTTTTCAGCAAAACCAATTACATATTGTTGTTGGCCGGCTTCTCCACACGCTTCTACACATAAGCCGCACTCAATACATTTTGATAAGTCGCGCCAAATGCTCGGTGAAGTATGGTCGGTCAGTTGGTGTTCAGGGTGCTCTGTTGATCCCCGTTCAACGTTCTCCCAGCGTTCTTGCCATTGATTTTCATTGACCAGGTTTTGTAATTGACAAGCTCCGTTCACTTCACATCGCATACAGTCATTTGGGTGGCGAGAGAGAATCCATTCAGCGTCTGCTTGCCTAAACTCTTGAAGTTCTTGGGTGTCTGTTTCAACCACATCGCCTTCATTGGCTTTGGTTACGCAGGCAGGCTGGGGGCGCGATATTCCTGCAACTTGCACTAAGCACATTCGGCACACAGCATGCGACGGCAGTCGAGGGTAGTGACATAACGTTGGCACATGCACTGAGGCTTCGCGAGCAGCGTCGAGTAATGTCGCTCCTTCGGAAACTTGAACGGTTCTACCGTTAATTGAAACTGTGATCATGGCGTACTCCTCTGCAGGAGCAACAAATTTTCCATTACTCGATACTGGTTTGTCAAATCAAACACAAGCGAGAAGGAAGATATCAATTGTTGTTAATACTCTTGCTTTTCGTTGCTTGGTGCTTGGAAAACTCTTCAGGTGTGATTAGTCCGTCGTTATTGGAATCTATATCTTTGAAAGACGCCATTTTGCCTGCATTTTTCATTCGATAGTTTTGTTTAGCTCGTTCGCTCATTCTTAATGCGCGAGCCTTGTTGAACTCTGCTTCATCAATACTGCCGTTTTTGTTAATATCAAAGTCCTCAAAACTCGGTCTGTTAGACCTGTTACCTTGAGCTTTTCCCGAATTCTTTTTCCATTGCTTTTTATTGGATTTAGTATTTCTCATTTTTTGTTGACCAGATTCCAACTCCGTTGGCGACAGTGAGCCATTCTTATCCACATCAAAGTCGTTAAATTCTGGCATTTTGTTTTTAGTTCCTTGGCCTCGTCCTCGACTTTTCGAACTCTTTTGCGCTAATCGTTTCGCTCTGATTTTTTCAAACTCAGGTTTGCTAATTGAACCGTCGTTATCGATATCATAGAGTTCAAAGGGAATTGGCCCCCTATCTGGAAGGATCTGGTCCGCATAAATGGAGTCGGTTGAGATCAATAAAAGAGTCGTTGTTGTTGCGAGAGTGATTGCGGTTTTAATAGCTTTCATGAGGAACCTCATTCAGGTTGTTGAGCAAGAATAAACTGTCTGAAACAGAGCTAATAAACTCTAGCATTAGACGAGGTTAGATGGTGTTGACTTAAGTCACTAGAATTATCGATTTTAGCTGTTTTAAGCTATAGCAAATGCGATGCGATGTGAACGAATCTAAATAGAGTTAACGAGTTTGGTAATTTCTGACCAATGTTGTTTGATTTCGTTTGAGATACCGGTTTTGTATAAGATACTTTTTTTCCGAATGAACTCTGGATTTTCATAAGCTTGCAAGTTTTCTTGCAACCATGAATCAGACCAACCGTCCCAAATTCCGGCAGTGCTTGCCAGGTTCTGTTTTAACACTGGATAAACTTCAGCCCAAAGAATATCTTCAACTTGTTGAAGTGTGTATTCAGAGAGTTTAATGGTTTGCGCAATGCTTTGGTGGAGTGAGCGATCGATTTCCGTATCTAAAAAGAGTTCCGATAAGGCTCTCCAAACTGCAAGTCGCTCCTTATTATTCATAGATGTACCTTAATAAACAATGCAAAAAAGCTATTCTGCTTGTTACATTAATCTAAATTCCAGTACCATACAATAGTTAGGTTACTGCTATCGATAGACAGTAACCCTAAGTTGTTTCGACTCGTAGGCTGAAAGAAATGCGTCGCACGGTCTAGCGCGGGACAAGCAAATTAAATTCTTTAACAAGTACGACATCTGTAGACCAACAGCCCGCATCAACCAAAGCTAATGTGCCTCCGCCATGAGCACCAGAGACCCACATACTGACGGTATGATTTCCCACACTGAGGTTTTCAAATAATCCCGCAATTGATACTTGAAAGGCGATTCCTGGACTCTTGATGGCTGCCCTCGCTCTGCCTATAGTGGTCGGCAAGTCATTAACCCGTAACTCGAATCTGGCGCCTGTACCTTCCATCGTGCGGATATAAAGTGTTCCATTGAAAGTCAGATCCATTATTGAACCATCAGCGGTTTTGGTAAATTGACCAAGGTCGGCTACTTTAGAATACTCGTCCTCAATAAAGTCAGTATTACCACTATCACAACTAAAACTATCAATTGCCGAATAACTGATCAAGCCGCTGGAACTAATAGCTCCGGCATTTTCTGTAATCCGCGAATCATTGTCATTGACTGCTTGTTTGATGTTTTGCATATGTTGTGCTGTTAAAATATCACCTGATGCATAGTCGTCATCGATTGTTCCAGCCATCGAAGTGCTAATTAAACCGGCAAACGAAATAGCAATACTAAATTTTTTTAATTGGTTCATTGGATTCTCCTAATTGATACAGTTTTAGATTATTCAAGGGTGCAATTGGCTAATTGTGAAATATTCAATTGGCAGGTTTTATCAGCGGGTTCAACGATAACATTTACCGTATCGCTGGCTGTTGCGTTGTTGTTGTCTGTGACTATTATGATGAAAGTAAACGTTTCTGAGACTGAGACTTCTGGGGCAGTAAAGCTTGTCGCCAAAGTGTCGTAAGCGGTTAATTCCACGATTTCTCCTGCAATTTGTTGCCAGAGTATTATGCTGACAGTTCCATCGAGATCAGATGCTTGTGCATTCAGAGTGACTGTGTCGCCCGAAGTAACCGTTTGATGATCGCCCGCCGAAACTGAAGGTGTTTGATTCTGAGTATCCTCCGAGTCACTAGAGCCTCCGCCACACGCACTCATTAAAAAAATCAACACCATGAAGCATAGAGCTTGATAAATTATCTTTTTCATTTTGATATCCTATTTAACTAATTCGATCACCGACTTTTCTAACTCGCCTTTGGAATAGCAATAAATCGGTGGTGTAACATCGGCTGGAAAAATACCCGGTTTTTGTGAGGTAAACGCGACCGTTACTGCGCCTAAAGAGGTGTTTACTTCAAATAGATAATTTCCATTTTGCCGATAGGAGTATCGTTTCACGCTACCGGATTTGGTAAAGCTATAACGCGCATTAACGCTCATCTCTGTTGTGTTTTCGTCGATTGGTGACATATAAATATTCATGTTAATTCGTGGGCTGATGTGAGGTGTTATTTCATCCCAGTAGCGATAGTGATTTTTAAATGCAACTTGGTAAGGATTGGTACTGATGGGGTCGTAGACATAGCCATACTCTTTATTGTCGTAGCTAATGTGTCGTTTGGAAGTACCGCAAGTTGCATATTTTAGCCACCAGTCATTGCCTCTACCAATGCCACCTGCATCTTGGCTGGCATCTATGCTGACAAAGCGAGAAGCTTTATCAATTTGCCTCACACTAAAGAAGTTAGTGGCTAGTTCTTTAATAAGGTGATTCCATGCTTGTTCGAACGGTTTTTTAATAATGACTTTTTCTGGAATCTCTCCTTCGGGCTCATAGGGTTTATGGCTGTATTCATGCACCGCTGGTGCTGAGGCGCAACCTAAAAGGCTAATTAAAAATAGGATAGGGAGTAGCGTTTTCATTTCTAGATTCCTGTTTACTTTATTGGGTTGTTAACCTTATAAGCGCAAAAAGAATTGGAAATGTGTCATGGTATTAAAAAATGTTGTTTCTTTTCTGTTAAAGGGGGCCTTAAAGGCCCAAAGAGGAATAACAAAATGTCTTGAAGATTTTAGATTTTCGGGTAGAGGTTTATTAGGCGATAGGTGAATTTACACCATATGAAAGTCGCTCAACTTTTTGATAAAAGCTGCGGTAGGATATATTTGTGCATAATATCAAACGGTTGTTGCTGTTTTAGAAAGTCGCCCTGATTGCTACCGGTAAAAACAACAACGGCGTCAATTGATGGGATAACAAAAATGTACTGCCCACCATTGCCCCAACTGTGTATAGTCGCTATCGATTTTGAATTTAGTTCAAAATTAGTGTGATACCACTGATTTGAATATTTTGTTACTGGTTGCTGTACTAATTTAAGATTGCTTGTGAATGACCAATTAATTGGCATCACCGGCGTTAATATTGACTCAATACTCGATTTGGATAAAAGCCTTTGATTATTCAACATTCCTTGATTAAGGAGTAGCAAGCCAAATTTTGCCAAATCGTTTGGTATAAAATGCGAGTTTCCTTGTCCATTCAAAAACTTTCCATTAGCACTTTTGGTAAGCCGGTAGCTGTTTATTTCCGACGGTTGCATCAAATATTTGTCTGCAAACTCAAAAATATTTTCTCGATCAGCTCTCGCCAGCGCTGCGGAAACCGAAGCGGCCAATAGAAAACTATTCGCACTGCAATATTGCCACTGCTCACCAGGCTCTGAGGACATGGGGATATCCAAGCTATATTGAAGCGGTGTTTGACCTTCGTCCACACCAAATTCGTGGTTGGGACCGTTTGAGCCCGGTGCTTCATCACAAGCCAAGCCAGACGTCATATTTAAGAGATGTTTTACTCTAATCTGTTGCCTCCGCCGGTCAGTCCTAGTTGGCTTGGCAAATCGACTGAGTAGAGGCAAGGCGAATTCATCTCGCCGTAACAGACCTTGGTCTATGGCTAGAAGCGTGATTAAGGCGTTAATGCTTTTAAAAGTTGAGTGGGTTCTGTGAGTCGTATTTGAGTTGAATCGTCCGTAATAGTGTTGGCTAATCAGTTTGTTGTTTTGGTACACCAACATTGAGTCAATGTTGGTGTAAACATTGGGTTTCATTTTTTGATGAGCAACATCAAATAAAGAGGGCTCTTTAGCCTGTAAACCCGAAGATAAAAAAGCTCCAACTAAAATCAACAAAAGACATCCTTGTTTTGTAAGTGTCATCGTCACTCTCAATTTATTTGTAATACTTCTAAACATGCCATGAAACGAATTCTTAGGCAAATTGGTTGGAGCTCTTAATTAGTTCGCTTTGAAGACTTAGATTAGTAACGTGATCAGTTTAATAGTCTTCATTTATCATTCTGGAATGACGTAACTTATTGAATATAGAGCAGTATATTTTTTGCTATTCAATTTTTATCAAATAGGAATTATTTGTCCGAACAGAGCGATATAGTTTCAATTGAATCAAATCAATCAACTAATTAGGAGTTGGGCCGATGATAAAAACAACCAAAAAGCTTAAAGCGAAAGCAGATATTCAGCAACCCTTAACTAGCTCCCGTCTTGAACGAGGCGACTACTGTAATGAGCGCATCGTCGAATCAAGTCGCTGTAACGCATCAGCAGGAAAAGTGGTTTGGTCTGCAAAGAAATCTGCCTGGATCACTTTTATCTATTTAAGCGCAATATTTGGAGGTATCTACACTTTCTCATTAGAAGCGTTTTTGGTTTTCCTTATATCAACCGTCACAACTCTGTGTTTAGGACATTCGCTTGGAATGCACCGAAAGCTAATACACAATAGTTATCAATGCCCAAAATGGTTAGAATATTTTAATGTGCATTTGGGTGTGTTGGTTGGTTTGGCCGGACCTAAAGGTATGATGTTTACCCACGATATGAGAGATTGGGCACAGCGACAGTCGCAATGCCATGACTACTTTTCCCATCAACAACCTATGATTATTGACGCCTTTTGGCAGCTTCATTGTGATATTGAGTTAGAAAACCCTCCGATGTTTATTCCTGAGAAATCCTTTGAGAATGATGAGGTTTATCGGTTTATGGAAAATTATTGGATGTGGCAGCAACTTCCATGGGCGATATTGCTCTTTGCTATCGGTGGAATGCCTTGGGTGATTTGGGGAATCTGTATGCGAGTTGCCGCAAGTGTTACCGGGCATTGGCTAATTGGATATTTCGCACATAATGAAGGAGAACGACGTTGGCATGTTCAGGGTGCTGCTGTGCAAGGGGTTAACATTCGCTTTAGTTCGCTGATCACTATGGGAGAAAGCTGGCACAATAATCATCATGCTTATCCTGGCTCGGCTTTGTTAGGTATTGAAAAAGGCCAAGCCGACCCCGGGTGGTGGGTGCTGATGCTTTTCAAAAAATGGGGACTAGCTTGGGATTTCAAGTTGCCTGACGATTTACCAGCTAGAAGAGAATTAATACCCATTAGTGGTCAAGACAATCATGGTGACTTTTTGAGCGAGCAGCAACAATCATGAAACAGAAAATCTACTTAGTTTATGATGAAGAGTGCCCGCTATGTGATAACTATTGCCGCATGGTTAATATTAGAAAGTCGGTGGGTGAGTTGGTGTTAATTAACGCGCGAGAAGACAACCAACAAATAAAGCAGATTTCCGATAGAGGTCTCGATATTGACCAAGGAATGGTCTTAATTATAGATGAGGCTTATTACTATGCTTCCGAAGCAATTAATGTGTTGGCTTTAATTAGTAGTAACAATGGCCTATTTAATAAGTTTAATCATTGGTGTTTTAAGTCTAAACGACTTTCTCGCATAACCTATCCGCTATTAAGAAGCTTTCGGAACTTGTTATTAAAATTAATGGGAAAAACAAAAATTGATAATCTCTCAAAACACTCCTCTAATTCGAGGTTTTAATGGTGAATAATGCAATCTTAATAAAATGGCTAAAGTTAGTTGCCATATTTCATGTGCTTGGTGGCATTGCACTAGCCACCGACTTTCCAAGCGTTGTTTGGGAGGTATATCGACAAGAATTGTTTTCAATCTTTAACATGACAACTAATTCGAATGCAGAGTTTCAATCCTTATTAACAATGATTGTGCGATTATTTGGCGCAACTGTTGCGAGTTGGGGAGCTATTATGTGGATCGTTATTCAGGCAATTGAAGATCATGGTGTCACTAAATATCGACTGCCATTGGTATTCGCATTGTTAATTTGGTTTGTTATTGATTGTACTATTTCGGTATCACATGGAGTGTATATTCATTTGTTGGTCAATATTACAGCTTTGATGTCGATATTGGTTCCTTTGGTTTTATTAAAGAGTGAAAACTAGTCTATGAACATCCGAAATTATCATTCTGGAATTCTATAACTCTTTGAAATTAATAAACTTATTAAATAGCTATTCAAAACTTATCAAATAGGAGTTTTTAAGTTAATTGCTTTTGTAAACTCTCCCTGTCGATAAAGAAACTAACCAAAAACTAAAGCAATATCGACTATTAGGGAGAGTAGTTATGAGTATTAATCCACCCAAATTAGCCCTCAGGAACCTAGCTGAAGAGAACAATGGTAGCGACTATCAAAAACTTTTAGGGAACAAAGCCTGGTTAAGATTGCATCCCGATATTCAACAACGATTTGGAAGTAAGGTTCATCAAGCGGTCACCTATCAAGGCGTAATGAAAGTGGTGTATTCTTCATTTTTAGGAAAAGCTTTCGCTCAGGTTTGTCGACTAATTGGAACTCCATTAGCAATACATTCAGGAGTTGATGTGCCTATCATGGTTAAAGTTTATCCGAATGAAACATTGGAAGGTATGACCTGGGATCGATTTTACGCTTTTCCTAACAAGCCGGTAAACCGGGTGACTTCTACTAAAGTCATTCAGAATAAACAAGGAGAGAACAAAGCGAGTTTGGTCGAATTGGTCGGTTGTGGTTTTGGTATGAAGTTGGATGTCAATGAAGTAAAAGGAGCACTAAGGTTTTCTAGTACAGAATTTTTCTTACAAATAGCCAACCGAAAAATACCAATTCCCGATTGGTTGTCTCCTGGTAAAACAGTTGTCGAACAAAGGGCGCTAAGTGACGGTCGGTTTGAGTTCAGTTTAGTGGTAAAACATGTTTTCTTGGGAGAAGTATTTAAACAAGTAGGAGTGTTTAAGGCAAAATAAAATTTGTATAAATTTTAATAGTGTAATAGCTAAGACTGAATCTGAGCTTTTCCGAATAATAACCGCTACCTAAATTACTTACTCAACCTAGCCTTATGCATCAGTTGAATTAGCGGATATAAATCTTGTGATTTAAAGCGGTAGTCACTTTCAGTATCCACTCGGTGAACCATCACCATTTTATGCTTAGGATAAATCCCTAACATATGTACACCTGTGCCCGTGTGGTAAAAGGAAGGTGGATGCTCGCTTTTCTCTGATGGTACTAATGAGTACCAAAACATGCCGTAAGACAATCCATATTTCTCGTTATAAATTGAATGTGGACGTGTCGTCAGGTCGATCCATTCTGCGGGAATTATTTGCTTTCCGTTCCATTTTCCACGGTTTAAATAGAGTTGTCCGTACAAAGCCAAATCCCTTGCGGATAATCTAAAGTGGTAAGCTGGAAATTTGGATTGTTTCGGTTCATAAAGATAGAACCCGTCGGATGTTGGTATCGCTGGGTCTGTTGATACATCCAAAGAGACAGATTTTCCCTTATACTGCATACCAAGCGGCTCAGCGATATCTTTTAAGAAAAGTTCATAGATGCTTTTCCCTGTTTCTTTCTCAAGAATTGCGCCAGCGACATTGAAGTCCCAATTATTATAATAATAATATTCACCAGGGCCATGCGCATACCTTTCTGGTCGTAACTGCTTCATTCCTTGCGACTCAGCGGCTGCTGGGTGGTAAACGCCTGAACGGGATTGCAGCAAATGTCTCAATGTTGCCGAGCGCTCTATCTTGGATAAAGGATAAATGTCCTCTACGTCATAACCCTTTAGGGATTTATCCAAAGGGAGAAGACCTTTTTGATGGTAGATCCCGATTAAAGAATTAATTAGCGCCTTTCTAATTGAATGAACAGTGTGTTTTTTATTGGTACTACCCCATTCGAAGAATACCTTTCCATCGTACATTAAGAGCATGCTGCTTGAGCCATGGTCTTCCAAGTACTGCTCTAGCTGTTTGAGAGCCTCACTAGAGTAACCTGCTTCTTTAGCTGATACTCTTTGCAATAACTCAACTTCGGCAAAGCTAGATATTGACCAGAACAAGGAAAAAATAACAAAGGTGTATTTCATTTTGATGGGGGTCTTTTAGGTTAATAGCATTTCCTAAGAAAAAGGCTGCCTATTTGGGATACATACTGACCGCGCTGCATTTTAAAATCAAGTGCACCATGCTAAAAAATTGATGGGTAGTCAAACCCGCAAATGTAAGATTAGCTGAATAGATTAGCTCGTTTTAAAAAATGATAGGTTCGTTTTAATAAAATGATAGTCTCGACAAAATCGATTATTCGATTTAATCTTAAACCTATGGCGTCGGGTTTAAAGCTCGGCAAGCTAAAATGCTAGAACCAAACACACTTCTAGCCATTAACTTACCAGGATTTTAGATGTTAAATATTTTTCGAATTGTTAGTCTAGTGGAAGGAATTTCATTTTTAGTGATTTTAAGTGTGACCTTAGAGTTGATTTCAAGAGAATACGTTTACGTTTTAGGCATGACTCATGGGGTGTTATTTATGCTCTACTTAGTTTTCTCTTTGGTATTGGCTGGGAAGAAGGGGTGGCCCTTAACGGGATGGCTTGGGCTTTTTGTTGCGTCCATTATTCCTTTTGCATTTATCCCAGTTGAATTATATTTTAAAAAAATGGAACAAGCATAATGTCAGTATTTAAAGGTGAAGATGGCAAGACTCGATGTGGCTGGTGCTCGGCCACCGAGCAATACATTGATTATCATGATGACGAATGGGGTTATCCCGTGGATGATGATATTCGATTATTCGAAAAAATTTGTTTGGAAAGTTTCCAATCGGGCTTAAGTTGGAGAACGATTCTAACTAAGCGAGAGAATTTTCGAAAAGCCTTTAAAGGTTTCGACTATAAGAAAGTCGCCAAGTTTACCGAGAAAGACATTCTACGTTTATTGCGAGATGAAGGCATTATCCGGCATCGTGGAAAAATTGAGTCAGCGATTAATAATGCTAAACGAGCCATCGAGCTCATTGAAGAAACTGGTAGTTTGGCCGCTTTCTTTTGGTCATTTGAACCAAAGAAAAAGCGCAGCAACCCATTTGAAGTAGTGGCGACTACTGAGGAATCGACAGCCTTAGCTAAAGCATTAAAAAAGCGAGGTTGGAAATTTGTCGGCCCAACAACGGCCTACGCTTTTATGCAGGCCATGGGCTTAGTGAATGACCATGCCAAGGAATGTAGCCATCGGGCCAAAGCGGATAAGCTTAGGAAAGCATTCCAGAAACCAAGTTTATAGGTTGAGGGTTGTAGGCTATAGCTTAAAGAATACAGGACACAAGACACAAGACACAAGACACAAGACACAAGATACAAGATGCAAGAATTCACCACGGAGGCACGGAGGACACGGAGAAAAAACTATATTGAATGGTTCTTGTGTAGGTCTGCCTGCAGGCTGATGCTGAGCTTTGGGGATTCTGAAAATTCAAAGAAGCCAAAAGAAAAACACTATTCACCACGGAGGACACGGAGAAAAGACTAGGATAAGCGGTTCTTGTAGGTCAGTCTTCAGGCTGACAACGAGCTTTGGGAATATTTGAAGCTTCGAATTAGATAACAATCACAATCTATTATCTAATTCCTATAATGCTTGGATCGCTCGAGACAAATTAACTCTTGCTTGGTCTTCAAAACGCTCTTGATAGAAGCTGGTTTTATAAATATTTTCTTGCTGTAAAAAGCCTTCAAGGATTTCCTTTCGCTTTCGTTTATAAATAAGCCACGGCACCAATTTGTATTCTTTCCTAACATTGCGTTCGAATTCATCGTATACAGATTCAGCTGTTCCTAGAATTGTGAGATCAATATCAACAATCAGTTGCTCATCTGCAGCTTCTGCCTGGCCGTTATGCAAGGTACTCATTATCATTTTGTGAATTCGATCGATTCCATCTTGAGAGTAACTTTGCTCCAAAAGAAAATTGCTTGCCCAATTGGCACTATCTAGCTCGTTGCTAGAAGAAAAAGGTTTGTAGATAGCATCATGAAACCAAATCGCGAGCTCCATTTCTAATGGGTTCTTCGTTAGGTTTTTTGTCTTGTCAAAATGTTTAAGCATCGCTTCAATATGCTTTTGAGTATGATAATGACGGTGTTTTTCGTTATAGGCAGACACTAACTCATTAAAGCAACTTGTCGATGGTTTTAATCCCATTGCTTGCATTAGATTTTGCCAACGTTCTTCATTCATGATTTGAGCCCATCAGGCAGGGTTAGTATTAAGTATCAACATATTACGGGACTTCCATCCAACTTTCTAATATCTCACCTGCTTAAACAGAGTAAGCGCTTGCAGGTGACGCAGGCGCCCCAAAACTCACTTTAGCAGCAGCCTTTTCGCGTAGTAGCCCAATCTGCCTTGTATGGTGTACAATCAAACGATTCGGTTGGGATACCTTGATTGCACGCCTTTGAAATAAGGGCCTACAGAAGGAATACTGAAATTACCTACCGCTTTCTCTAAGTAATCTTTGTCTTATACTTAGTATATTTGAAGCTGAATAACAGCTTCGAAATCAAAACAAAATCAAAAAACGGCTAACAAGGAGTTCGTCTATGACTTTTAAATCCCAATACCTTAGTTTGTTAATCGGTATGACATTTTCCGGTGCGCTGCTAGCACTTTCGCTGCCAGAGCCTCAAACTGCTGACAAAGAAACCTATCCAACTAATGCAGCTTCTCTACCGCAACCAAGGCATTTTGGTGATCATGAAAAAGACAATGAAGATGACGATGATTCTAGGGAGGAGGGTGCAAAAGCTGACAGCTCTGAAAAAGAGTCGAAAGAAGGGCTTCCTTTAAAGCCAGACCGACAACTTAAGTTTGAAGCGACTGAAGGTTCATGGATGTCGTTAGATGTGAGCCCTGATGGACAAACAATCGTTTTTGATTTGTTAGGTGATTTGTACACTATGCCGGTGGCGGGAGGCGAAGCAACTCGCATTACCAGTGGTATGGAAATGGATATGCAACCCCGGTTCAGTCCAGATGGAAAAAAGATTGTTTATGTGACCGATAAAAGCGGTTCGGAAAATATTTGGACACTTGATCTATCAGAAAAAGACGCAGAGCCTGAGCAGCTGACTAAGGATACAAGTGGAGAGTTTCAGACTCCCGAGTGGACGCTAGACGGTGATTATATAATCGCGGGTAAAGCGAGCGGTTTATTTACTACTCACAAATTATGGATGTATCACATTGATGGTGGTGCGGGCATACAGTTACTCGATAAGCCGGATGATTTAAAAGCAACCGGAGTAGCATTCGGAAATGACCCTCGATATTTTTGGTTTGAAGTGCGTAACAGAGATTGGAATTACAACGCGCAATTTCCACAAGTTCAAATTTCTCGATTCGACCGTGATACCGGCAAGTTTCAATCAATGACTAGCCAATATGGTTCGGCCATGAGACCAACCTTATCATCCGATGGAAAATATATGGTTTATGCAACTCGTCATGACCATGAGACAGGGTTGATTTTGCGAGATCTCATTTCCGGTAATGAAAAATGGCTTGCCTATCCAGTGCAACATGATGAGCAAGAATCACGTTCTGCTATGGGCACTATGCCAGGCTATTCATTTACGCCAGACTCAAAAAATCTAGTCGCGTCTTACGGCGGAAAATTCTGGTCGATTAATATTGAGTCTGGCAAACAAAGCGCGATCCCATTCAAAGCCAATGTTGATATTGGGATCGGACCTAAAGTGGCCTTTGATTATGAGATATCCGATGAGAAAGCGTTTACTGCTCGGCAAATTCGGCACGCAGCACTTTCACCTAATGGCAAAAAGCTAGCGTTTACTTCTCTCGATAGACTTTACATTATGGATTATCCCAACGGCACACCAAAACGAGTGACTAATCGAGATGTTGGTGAATACATGCCAGCTTGGTCACCTGACGGTCGCTATCTAAGTTATGTGAGTTGGGATAGTCAACAAGGTGGGCACATTTATAAAGTGAGAGGAAAAGCTAATAGCAAACCACAAAAGTTAACCAAAAAATCAGCAGTCTATCGTAATGTTGTTTGGAGCCCCGACGGCGATAGAATTGTTGCAGAAAGAGGTGCCGCGCGAGAACGCAAGAATGCCACAGGTTTCTATTTCAATGAGCAATATAGCGAGTTTGTTTGGATTTCAAGTCGCGGTGGAAAGGCAACCATCATCGCTCCGGCCGAAGGTATGTTCTATGCACATTTTACTGAGAATAAAGAGCGCATTTATGCTTATGGTGCGCAGCAAGGGTTAGTTTCTTTCCGCTGGGATGGTTCAGATTTAAAAACTCACTTAAAAGTGGTTGGTAAAAAACTAGGTAGAGCCAAGCAAGCACCACCTGCGGCGTTGGTGGTTATGGCGCCTAAGGGTGACCAAGCTTTTGCGTTGAATAATAATCAGTTATTTACAGTAACCGTCCCTTGGACTGGTGGCAAACCTACCACTATAGATACTTCGGCGATAAAAGGCGCAAGTGTTCCAGCCAAGCAAATAACAGAAATTGCTGCCAACTTTCCCACGTGGGATCACCAAGGAAAAAATATTCAATGGTCGTTAGCCAATGCGTTATTTACCTACAACTTAGCCGATGCCAAGGCTTTCGAGAAAAAGTTAGAAGCAGAAAAGAAAGCAGAAGAAGAAAAAAAGAAAGCTGAGAAAATCGCAGAGAAAAAATCTAACGACAAAAGTTCAGATGATAAGAATGAAAAGTCGGATGACAAAAAAGTCGCAGAGAAAAAAGAAGATGATAAGCCTAAGAAATATCAACCAAAAGAAGAACGTATTGCAGTTAAAGCGACTCGAGATATTCCTTCGGGAAAAATACTATTGACCGGTGCTCGCATTATCACCATGAAAGGTAATGAAGTGATCGAGAAGGGTGATGTTTACATTGAAAATAATCGTATTAAATCGGTTGGAAAAGCGGGCTCATTAAACGTTCCCGCTGGCGTTGAAACCAAAGACGTTTCCGGTAAAACCATTATTCCAGGATATATTGATATTCATTATCATTCCATGTGGTTGATCCCCGAATTACACGGAGAACAAGTTTGGCAATATGAAGCGACCTTGGCCTATGGGGTTACCACAACTCGTGATCCACAGACCGCAACCACTGATGTTTTAAGTTATTCAGATCAAGTTGAGCGTGGCGAAATGGTCGGTCCCAGAATATATTCAACAGGACCCGGAGTTTTCTGGACCGAGCCCCTGAATAGTTATGACGATGCTAAAAATGCACTAAGACGTTACAGCGAGTACTACGATACCAAGACCTTCAAAATGTATATGACAGGTCAACGAAAACAACGTCAATGGTTAATCAAAGCGTCTAAAGAGTTAGAACTAATGCCAACCACCGAAGGCGGCTTAGATATTCGTATCGATTTAACTCACGCAATAGATGGTTATCCTGGCGTTGAACATAACTTGCCAGTTTATCCACTGTATAGTGATGTGATTAATCTTTTTAAGGAATCAGGAACGACTAGCACACCGACATTGCTAGTGACTTATAGCGGTCCTTGGGGAGAGAATTATTTCTACGCAACAGAGGATGTTTATAACAATCCTAAAATGCGTCATTTTACGCCATACACCGAACTAGCTAACCGAGCACTTCGACGCGCTTCGTGGTTCCATAAAGACGAACATAAGTTTTCTCGCCATGCACAGTTTATTAAAAACTTAGTGGAAGCTGGCGGTAAAGCTGGTGTTGGTAGTCATGGTCAAATTCAAGGAATTGGATTTCATTGGGAGCTTTGGGCAATGCAATCGGGTGGAATGAGTAATCATGACACTTTAAAGACTGCAACCATTTTTGGCGCAGAAGCCATTGGCTTTGGCAAAGAGCTAGGCTCAATAGAAGAAGGGAAATTAGCTGACTTATTAATTCTTGATAAAAATCCATTGGATAATATTCGCAATTCCGAAGCGATTAACAGCATTATGAAAAATGGACGTTTGTATGATGCTAATTCATTGGATCAAACTTATCCTGAGAGGAAGAAATTGAAAAAGCAGTCTTTGGGTGAGTACCAGCCGGAGGTTAAGGCTGGTTTGGATTCAAAATAATTTGAGTAGAAGTACTTAGTGAGTAAAAGGAGACTGTTAGCCAGTCTCCTTTTGAACATGGGACGACAGGTAAGCACGGTTCGATTTAGGCCGATGTCGAGTCTGCTATGAAATCCTACAAAATTCTTATATCTTCGAAAGTATTGTGTCAATCATTAGAAACTAAAGAATAAGGTCGGATCATGAAATACTTTTTCACTCTTTTACTACTGATTTCATTCCAATTACAGTCCGAATCGTTAACCAAGAATTCGTTCAAAGGCGTAAAAATAGGTATCACCGCGTCTGACGCAATCAAAATATTTAAGTCTTTAAAAAGTACTGCTCACCCTGAGGAGTCTGACTCCAGTTGTTATTATTTAGAGTCTACAGACAAGCAATATAAAGACATCGCATTTATGATTATTGATGGGCGTGTTGCCAGAATTGATGTTTTTGAGAATAAAAACATCTCGACAGCAAAAGGGATTCATATCGGTTCCACCAAGTCAGATGTTCTCGCCAAGTATAAGCAGGTGGAAGTTTCTCCGCATCCTTACCTCGGAGGAGCAGGCGAATACCTCGAAGTAAAACTGACTGAAAAAATAGGAATAATTTTTGAAACAGAAAAGGATACTATTAGTAGTTTTAGATTGGGCGATGACTCGATATACTTTATTGAAGGGTGTTCGTAAACTTCTGAGCAACACGTAAGTGGAGTTAAGTGTAGGTCGGCGTAGAGCTTGTAGCGAAACCCGAAAACAAACTAGTAGACGGGTTTAATGCTTGTTGATTTAACCATTTTAACTCGGTAACTTCGGCAAAGTAGTAAGCCTGCGGGTGAGCTTTGCGAACCTCAACAACTTACTAAACAGCTAAATCGAAATTAGGGAAATGGTCGAAAATACATACGAAGTTTTAGGAATTACCCTGCTCCTTTGGTCTACACACTAGGCCTTTAATTCACACTAATCCCATTTTATAATGATTCCTCGAGAATTAAAAACTAACAGCACGGACCCACTCACGCAAAGTCACCGTATCAGCAAGCTTAGTATTAAGCGCCAACATATCCAATCAAGCTAGCTGCTCAATCAAGTTTTTAACTTCTTCATAGGCATTATTGAGCGAATCGGTATGTCGCTGATCTCCAAACTCTTGATATTCAGAGCGAATTTCGTAAAACTTTTCTATACCAAGATACTGACTTGCAACTTCAATATGTGGACCCAAATGATTCATTTTTTCCCTTATACCACCAACATGAAAACCAAACTCTCCGCATGATGTTATAAGTACCATTGTTTTTCCTGAAAGGGTGGGTTGTAGTGGGAAGTCGCCTCGACTTAAATCGAAAGTGAACGTTTTATTAACTCTGATGACTTGATCAAACCATGCCTTTAAAACTGCAGGCATTCCATAGTTATACATGGGGGTTGATACCAATATAACATCGGCTTTTATTACTTCGTCGATTAACTCATCTGAAAGTGAAATAAGAGCATTTTGTTCAGGGGTTTTTTGTTCATCTGGGGTAAATACCGCACCAATCCAAGCTTCATCAATAAAGTTGGGCGGATTTTTGGCGAGATCCCTATAAATAACTTTGGTGTTACTTATTCTATTTTTCCATTGCTCTCTAAAGCTCTCTGCAAGCGCCCTCGATATTGAATTTCGATTTGTTCTAGATTTGTCTAATGACCGCGCACTTGTGTCTAGGTGCAGTATTGTTGGCATGTAACCCTCCGTTCGTCATATTTGATTGATTTTGGAAGATATGATTTTGAACCCGAACCAATTTCTTGACAAACGATCATTATTTTTATATAGATGAGAAATACTCATTTATAGTGATTTGGTATGTTCACTCATTTACCCCAAATAAACAGTCTTAGAGTGTTTGATTCCGCAGCAAGGTTAAATAGCTTTAAGGCGGCAGCTGCAGAACTTAATGTGACCCCCACAGCGGTATCTCATCAAATACGAGCTTTAGAGAAAAAGCTAGGGACGTTACTTTTTAAAAGAAAAACACGGCTAATTATATTAACTCCTGAAGGAGAAAAACTTGCGAGGGTTGTGTCCCATTCTTTGCTACAAATATCTGATGTTCTTGAAGAAATATCAGATAACCAATCGGTACTTACTGTGAGCACTACAACATCTTTCGCTGCACAATGGTTAGTGCCTAAACTTGAGAGCTTTCACCTTCGCCACCCCGAAATTCGTGTTGTTGTTAAAACAGGTGAAAGCTTAGATGACTTGCAAAAAGACAAACGAATAGACTTGGCAATTAGGTACGGACAGTTTGATGCACAGAATGAATATGCAACCAAACTTATAACTGAGCAATTTGGCATGTACGCGACAAAGGAGTATTTACAAGGCCTCCCTAATATTGAAGATGCAATTTTGATAGAAACCGCATGGAAAAATCGGGAATTACAGCCAATAACGTGGACACATTATTTTAACAACAAAAACGTCGACAAAGAAAAATTAAAAATCCGTTCTTATGAGCAGGAACATTACGTTATCCAGGCCGCTCTAGCAGGACAGGGTGTTGCGCTGGTCAGTTCATTACTTATCCAAACTGCATTGCGACAGAAATGGCTTGAAAAACATCCAGGTGGGGAATCTATTGAGGGATTAACATACTATATGTTGACCTCTTCCGCTCATGAAAAAAATCGCAAAGTGGTTTTCTTTCGTGAGTGGCTACTAGACGAATTGGTTAAACAATAATTGGGATCAGAGTTAATAAAAGACAAATAACTGCGGACTGTGTTAATAAAGGTTTAATTCCTTTATTGGCCGCTTGGAGAGTTAACTTATCTAAGCTCTGAGCATATAATTTATGGTGAAGGGGCTTTCTTTACAATATTGCTAAACTCTAGTCGATTAAATCCAACTTCTGAATTGTAGAAAGCTAGATCAATTGTGAGCTTCTTCGGATTGCGGCTGACAACTTGACGTCTCGGATGTATTATTCCGACTGCGACTTACATTCTAAGTAAACTAAAACATCAATCCAGTTATTCTAGTAAGAATTAACATAAGGACGTACTAACAATGACAGCATGCTGTAAAAACTGCAGAAAGATTCGTACTGGTGAATACTGCAGTGATTGCGGACAAAAATTTTCTGTGGACCGGATCAGTTTAAGTTATCTTTTACAGCAATTCTCAAAGGACGTGCTTCAGTTTGAACGTGGCCTACTATATACGGCAGTCACGCTATTTTATCGACCAGGTCAGGTTATCAAAGATTATATCTCTGGCAAACGGATATCTTATACCAAGCCTTTTACTTATCTTGTCTTAATTAGCGCCATGTATATTTATCTATCGACAATATTTGGCTTTGAAACTGTCATGCAAGATCTTATTGCAGGAATACAACATGGCCTAGCCAATGATGAAAAGAGTTCCTCTTCTGCAATGTTGTCTATTCTTACTTGGTTTAATAGCCATTATGTCGCCTCAGTGCTGCTCTCTGTCCCAGCTTTATCTTTAGCGACTAGCTATGCTTTTTACAAATCAGGCTTTAATTTTTATGAACATTTCGTATTAAACCTTTACATGTCTTGTCAGCGCATGATTATTTATGCCGCGCTTGGTCCAATCGCTTCAATCTCGAAAGTCTTTGAACCGATTCCTCTCGTTTTATCTTTAGCTTATACCGTTTTCGCATATTTTCAGATTTTTGATAGCAGCTCTATTAAGAGAAGAATCGTCTCCGTCGTCTATACATATCTTCTATTTGGCATTATTACGTTTTTATTTTTAGTAATTGTCGCAGTGATTCATACTGAGATCTCTCAAGGGCTATAAGGAGTGTGTCCAATTAGTTCCGGAAAGTAGCCCATAAAGTTCGGCATCAGTTTAAGTGTAAACTGATGTCCACTTCTAGCGCCCCCCTGACCGTTTTAAATATGAGTAGCTCTCGTTGTTAACTAATCTATCCAACGTATGAAGTGCTAAATAGTCCTTCTTTAACCGCAATAAACTCACCTTCAAGTTATTTTCACGTTATTCGCGAATAAATGACACATTAGTTTTCAAAATTAGCTTTATCAGTTCAACTTGAACTCCGAAAAAATCCCGAAATATTCGGGATTTTCTATTTAACGACCTATCAGCAGTGGTGCTCCCTATTGAAGTCGACTCATTCGACTCTGGTCATTCAATCCAATATTACCCACTTTAAATTTCTGACCTCTTTTGAGTGCGGGTAACAATGATTTTTGAAATAGCAACTCAACTTTATCGCTGCCTTGTTCTATCCATTTGGCCGTTCTGGCTTCGGCGATTGACTTTGCCGTACCATCCCTATCGACTATATAAAGTACACCAGTAACCTCATATCGTCCCGCGTGACTGACGCTAATATTGACCGCATTGGTTAGCCCTGCTTTTGAGGGACTAGCTTGCTTGGACTTTTTATTAACACGCGCGGTTTTTGGTTGAAAAGCGAAGGCTAGTTTTGAGTTTCTTTTGATGGTAGAGCTTCCACCTTGAGTTTCGCTAACAACTCTCATTTCCCAAAGTCCAGCGCGATTTGCGAATGGCATGTCCAGAGGTTCTTCAAACTTGAAAGCGCCTGATTTCGAAGCCGTGAGGTTTATTGGATACACCTTTCCACCCGGAGAGACTATGTTCCCAGAAACAGATTCAAGGTTTGTAGTTATTCCGGATTTCTTAAGTTCAATCTTTGCTGACATATTTTGCCCAGAAAAAAGTTGCTGGTTATCCAAAGTCATATTTAGCTTGTACGGGGAATTCTTATCAAGTACATAGATTAGATATTCTTGTTTGTCTGGTATGCTTTGAGATGTCTTTAATTGATACCGACCAGTTGCATAGGCTTTGTCGATTTTGAATGCTGAAGTTCCTTTTTCAAAGGGGGTGGTTTCAAGCTGTTTGGAATTAGCATGAAAACTCATCGCTTCAATCCCCTTAGTCACTTTCCCACTCGGGGTTGTGATTTCCAATTGTTCCAAGTCGATTGCTAAATTAGTGGAAGGCGCAGACTGTTTGGCTACTGGGAGCCTAGGATCGTGCATAGATTTAGGTGATATGCGTATTAGTGCTTCTACCCCAGATGTATCGAGCGTAACCCCCTGCTTAAGGTCGTTGCCGCTGACACGAAACCAATACTCTTGACTTTCAGTCTTTACTGGTTGAGTTTGACTCTTCTTTGAAAAGTCGGTGTCAGTCATTGCTCGACTGAATTGAACAGTTTCTCGATGATTGTTGATCGAAAATAATGCTTGCTGCGGTGAAGTTAGTTCAGTCGATTTTAGTAATGCATCATTGGCATGAGCAGCCACCATGAAAAAGCTTAGGCCCGAGAAAATGATACTTTTAATTATCTTTTTGGTGATCATTGTATTTCTCCTAAAGATCGTTTCTTAGAATAGTGTCGAGATTAAAACAGTTACGACGACTTTGTTGATGACTTAAAGGCTCTCTGCCTTTTGTTCTTGAGGTATCATAAAACCAAACACTTCCTGCACCAGCTTGCGAAGAACAATTTAAAAAACCATCGGAACAAGAATCTAACCAGTTTTGGGTTATTTCTAATGCAACCTGATACTGATAACCAGCGCAATAACTATCACCATCCCAAAACGCCGACTCTACATCAGAACCAATAATTGATTTGAAACTGACAGGAAGTGAAGGTCGTCCATTTGTACCCAGCAACCAATTGTTATTGTAATAAACCATCCAGCTAGTTTGCTGCATTCTGACGGCGTCACTCGCGTAACCCAAAATCCAGCCTAGCAATTGTTCAAAGACGTTTCCGGCAACAACGGCATCCGCAAGCGGAGTTCCTAAACTAGAACCGGCTATCGCTGTTACTTCTGATGTGGTGGCAATGATTGCAGGATAGCGAGAGTCCCAGGTAGGGTTTGATAAGATCCAGCGCATTACATTGGCGCCGTGGGAGTGAGTGATCACCTTTAGTTCATCAATATTATTGTTGTTGATAAAGTTAGTTATCTGCTCTGCTAAACAACCTGCTGCTGGGGAAGTCCATGCATATTCATTAAATTCGCAATTGATAACAACGTAGTTTGAAGAGTTTGGTAACCCTGCAACTACCGAATTAACCATTGCCGGGGTCCAGTAATCATTTAATGCATCGGTATTGTCACTAGTACCGTGAACAAAGGCGACACCTTTTTCGGCCATTAGTGAATTGCTAAATAACACAAATAATACAAACAGTGGGGAGAGTATTTTCATTGTAGTTCCTCTTAGTTATTAGTATATAGAAAGAAACACGACAATGATTAAAGCTAATTCTTTTTCAAGATGCAGTCCGTAGCATCTTTGTTATGCCCTTGAACGAATAAAAAAACATTGGCAAATCAGCCGAAAGCCAGAAAAAGAAAAACCAATTGTCAAAAGAGTCGGTACTGAACGTATTGAGTGACTCATCGGAGGTCAGAGTAGTGAGTTTTTAGAAAAATACAAATTTGTCTAGGTTTCACCTCAAATTCAAATTCAAGTTTTTGCGAGAACGCTTGCCAAATGAGAACTAAATTGTTGACTTCAAAATGAGATATAAAACAAATAACACCATTAGATTCAATGGGTTAAAAATTCGAATTCCGTTGTGACTCTTTGACGCTTTCGAAACGCTTTATGCTTTTGGTTTCTCAAAGTGAGATTGATGCCCTGCAAAACTGAATACTTTTTCATTTGATCAGCTGGTAGGAGGGGGGTTTTCATGTTCAGTCAGACTGGAAGTGCATTAAAATCAAAAAAAGACAGGTAAACTCGGAAAAGCATTAAAGCCCGAAAGCTATGGTGTGGCTGGCTTTTTAGTTCGTGGCTGGAAAGGCTGAGCAAGTAAGTTCTTTAGACTTGCTTTCATGCTAAAGGGCAGTTATTTGAATAGGTACTCGCTAAGACGCCTGCCTATGCTTCTTTTTATATTCAGAAGCAGTGCAATTCATATGCTCTTTAAAGGCCTTATTAAAGGTAACACGATTACTAAACCCAGACTCTAACGCGACGCGTTCAATTGACCAATTATTAGTATCGTCTTCAAGTAATCCGACAGTGTGTTGCACTCTAAAACTATTAATTAGTCGATAGAAATTTGTTTTCATATGCTGGTTGATCACCTGTGATATCGTATGTGATTTCATTTCGATCACTTTGCTTAAGTCGGTCAGTTTTAGTTTGTCGTTTAGATATAATTGTTTGGACTCAATCGTTGCTTCAATCTGATTAGCAATTTCATTGGCCGCACTTTCTGACAAAACGGAATGAATGTACTTTACCTTCTCTTGGTCGGTTTGTTGCTTGTCTTCGGTCAGAGTTGACGTTGCCGGTACCTTAGAAAGCAGTCTTTCCTCTTTGGTAAAGATGATATCTGGCTGTTTAAGGCAAACAAACCCAATAGTAAGGACGATGACACCAATTAAAAGTAACCAAATTTCGCTGACTTGACTTAAAGTGCCTAAACCTAAATATTGTTGTGCAAGAAATAGCGATACCCAAGTCGCTTCAAGGGTGATAAAGGATATGGTTAGCCCTTTGAGTTGAGTTACTATCTCGCCGCTATTGTCACTGCGTAAATGTTTTACACAGCCGCTAAATTGCAGCAGGCTGAGGCTACTAAGAATAAGGTAAGTGGTTAAATGTGCCTTTATCGCGAGCAGCCGCAACACTATTTCTGTTGGTAACGGGCCATAGCTGTCACCAGAGGCCGCAATGGCATCCCACATGGCTATTTTTTGCTCTGCCGCTCTAAAAACACTCGGACTGTTAAGGAATATCCATAAAGCTAGCCAAGGGGCTAGGTGCATTGCCCAATCACCCCAAGTAAAAGGTGTTTGCCCAGTTACTTTGCGCACGTAACCATAAAACACTGGTCCCAAAAGCATTACCATGGCAGGCATTAAATCGAGTAAATGAGGAACATGTTTGTATAAGCCAGAGTAACTAGCGCCACCTTCAAATAACTTATAAGCCAATATAGCCATTACAACAGCCAGAATTCGACCTGGTTTGTTTTGCTCACTTCTTAACCACAACGCGACTGCCAGCATCAACGCATGACTAAAAGCGATAAAGTAAACGACACTGAGAAAGGTGGTATTCATAAGGGGTAATGATAAACCTCGCAATAATTCTTACGGCGTATTTTAACGATGTTGAGAAAGATTGGTGTAAACCTCAAGTTAGCTTGTCGACTAAAAGTGTATTAATTGCTGTTTTTTGTAAAGCTTAAAGGAATTTATCACCTCGCGAAACTTGTTTTGTCATAGTTGTTTCAGGCTTTAAAAAAAAATGGAGTGACGAAATGAATTTTTGGCGATATTTGCTACTGGCAGCAGTCCTTATCTGTGTCAGCCAGATTAGTGTGGCAAGTGTAAAGTTAAAACGAACCAGTTTTCTCGGGCTAATTCCTGAAACAGCTGAGGCAGGTGAAGCGGTTGTAGTGCAAAATCTACATCCTCTGGGGAGTGCCCAAGCATTAGGCCTAAAAGTTGGCGATAGAATTAGCAGTATTAATAGTCGTGAAATTGAAGACTTTTCTTCGCTAGTCACTGCATTAGGTGAAGTTAATGAAGGTGAGCGATTGAACCTAATCGTTATACGTGGCGAGCAATCGGTACCTTTGTCAGCTAAAGCGCAAGGGCGGCCACGGGAGAAAGGTCAAGGCTTTAGTGTGCAATATAGCCAATTTGAATGGCAGCGAGAGCATATTCGCACCATTAGCTATCATCCAGAGAAACCTCGAAAAGATGGTGCCGCAGTGCTGTTCATTCAAGGATACACCTGCGGCTCGATCGACTACGGCATGATGCCTAATGTCAGTTTAAATTTATTACTGGGAAGTTTTGCGCAAGCTGGTTTTACGGTGATGAAAATGGAGAAGCCAGGTGTCGGTGATAGTGAAGGTGAACTTGATTGTCGTCAGTATGACTTTGTTACTGAAAACAAAGCGTTTTTGGCTGGCCTAGAACACCTAAAATCACAGCCCAAAGTTAAGGCGACTAATGTCTTTGTATTTGGGCACTCTCTCGGTGTGCTGCATTCGGCCATAATCGCTGAACAAGGCTTGACTAAAGGAGTTATTGGTTATGGTGGCGTGGTTAAGTCTTGGGTCGATTATCTACATGATATTTACGCAAAACAGTCAGTTAAGTATTGGGGGGTTAATGAAAAGCAGGCCAAGCAAAATGTAATGACAATCTCGCCGTTTCTTAAAATGTGGTTAGCGGCCGATACGCCTTGGAAAGAAGTCCTAGCAAGTCAAGCCGCTAAGCGTGTTATAGCTGCCGATTTAGTGGCGATTAACAATGAGCAGATAATGGACCGTCACTATAGTTTTTTTCGCAGCATTAATCGTTATGACTTTGAATCTCTATGGGGAAACGCAAATTCTCATGCACTGATGTTACACGGAAAATATGATATTCAGGCAATTGAAGGAAACTGGGCAAAGGATATTGCAACCCTTGTTAACAAAAATGAAGGGGTAACGGGAAAAGCTTTAACTTTTGAGCAAACCGACCACAACCTCCTTAAGTTTGCAAATAAGTCTGACTTAATGACATTTACTCGGGGGCAAGCCAATGATTTGGGGGAATTTAATCAACGCATTGCTACTCAATCAGTTGAGTGGATGGAAAATATTCTTAAGCAACAAACAACCGCAAGCACCTCTAAGTAACCTATTAACCTTGGGATAAATAAATGAAAAAATCAGTTTTATTTCTTATGGCAGTTTTAACTGTCGTTAGTGTTAGTTTGCCCGGTCATTCGACGGCTACTGAGCAAAAGCATTTTCGTCATTTAATGTTTCGGGAAAGCCCATTAACTTCATACCGAGGGATTCATCCCGTGTCGAAACAACAAAGCCAGTCAATTGCGCACTATGAATTTAGTTATGATGATCAAGGTAGAGTGATACAAATTAGCCGTAAGATAAATGATACGCTAATTGGTGGTATGGGAGTCTTTGATTCGTTTATTTGGTTTGCACCGCAAGTCAAAATAGATTACCAAGCGAATCGGGAAGTTCATACTTATTATGGACTAAAAGGTGAACAGATTAGTGCCCATGGCAAAGTTTGGCGGGCCGAATATAAGCTAGATGAAAGTGGTAACAGGCAGTCCCTAGTATTTTTTGATGCTCAAGGTAAGCCAGCAGAAAGCGAATGGAATATTCATCAATACCTGTGGCGAGCGAGTCATGATGGGCATACTTTTGAAAAACGTTTGAATTTAAAAGGTGAGCAGATGGCGTTGCGACCTGAGTTTAAATTCTATGAAGTAAAACTTGAATATGATAACGATGGTAAGCTGATGTTTATGCGAAACTTTGGTGTTAATCATCAGCCAACCAATAATGATTCAGGTGCGGGAATAGACCGTATTACCTATGATTTAAGTGGAAACTTTACTCGGTGGCAGGTGTACGACAAAGATGGAAATGCTGTTGAGGGAAATCGACCCATGGTCCATCTAGGTGAGCACCTATATGATGGCGTTGGTAATAAAATCGGTATGCGAGGCTTTGATCGCCATGGCAAAAATATTCCGTTTTCTTGGGGAAGTATAAAACAGCTACGTAGTTTCAATAAGCAGGGAATCCAAGACTCATACACCGCGTTTAACGCCGATGGCTCGTTTGATGTCCATTTAAAGTGGCAGTATAACGAGCGAGGAACGCAGCAAACATCGTTAACATCCTTCGATGAAAGTGGTAAAAAATCTCCTAGCCCGCATTTAAGAGGTGCAGCGCAGATTACCTTTCATAATGATAAAGGTGAAACAAAAAGAAAATTTTATGATGCCCAAGGAAAACAAATGCAAATAGCAGAGTGAACCACTTTTATGGCCTGAGAATAAAGCGCCTGTTTAGCCTAATTCTTTCGCTGTTATTCTAATTGATTTTTAAACTCACTCAGGGGGCGTCCGCCCCCTGTTTCTTTGCACTTCGAACTTAGCGAAAATTATTTCGCGCTTAGTTTTCTGCTCTTGAAAGTACCGTGTGCAAGTAGTTTAAGTTTGCGGGAGCAAAGTCAAAACCCTCGCCTGATTTCGATTTCATAACATTAGATACAATCCCTACGACTTTGTTGTCTATGTCTAACACAGGACTACCGCTCAACCCTCTTAGTTTTGATAAATCTAATTGGGGCATTAAAACTCTGATGTTATGCGGTTCGTGCGCTAAGAAACTACCCTCATAAATATCTTGCTGGCAACTGGCTTGGCTGGAATAACTGCAACCATAGGCTTTAAGCTTTTCACCCTGAGTTAAGGCTGTTTCCCTTAGGGTTAAGATGGAAAGGTTGGAATGATTTTCCTTCACTTCAAATACTAACCAGTCTTTTTGCAGAACTTTAATATCGATTGCTTCGCTTTTGTCAGCATTGAGCAGCCGCCCGAGAACAACATATTCATTGGGACGTTTATTAGGGTGTACACGCCACTCCTTAACATGACCATCAATAGAAATGTTGTTCATGTTAGGAGACTTAGCTTCCAAGAATACATGTTTTACCGTGACCGCATAGAGCTTATTATTGTGTTTAATCAAAAAAGCATTGCCAACAAATGACTTATCGTAATTAGTGTCGTGAAAGCTAATGCGGTTGATACCTGAAAATTGAGTGGCTTTGACTAAAGGTGTTACCAAGGTATAGCCAAGCACCAAGATTAATAAAGTTTTATTCAAAATTGTATGCATAGTTTTATCTGTGATGGTTAGGGGGAGATTCAGTATTAGGCACTATATAAATTGAGTTGATAAGCTCAATGCAGTTTAACAAGTCATAGAACAGGTATTGCTGTTTAAGTGTTGCTAACTGGATAAAATCAATCAAGCTTTACACCTTATTATTTCAGCGAAGTAAACTAAATGATAAATTTCTAACAAGGTAAATCAAATGAAGCTAGAGAACAATAGAGTGTTACGTACTAATTATATTTTACTCGCTAGTTTATTATTTAGTGGCTTAATAATGAGTCGCTCCGCAGCAGCTGATACAACTGAGTTAGCTTTTTCTCTACTACAAAATCGTCCAGCTATTTATATAAGGGTTAATCAAAGCAAACCATTCTTAGTGATTTTAGATACTGGTCTGGGTAGAGGGCTAATGTTAGATAACCAAAAAGCGCGTGCTATAGGTTTGCAACCTCTACAAACTGATGTTGTTGATAACCTCGGTATGGGGCAATTGAAATTACAGCGCTATGCCAAAAGTACATTGAGCATAGGTAGTATGCAGCTTCCTATTTCTAACATTAACGGTGATGAGAGAACCCCTCAATTGATGGCGATGATGGGCAAAGATAAATATGGCAACAGTCCAGTGGGTGTATTAAGTGTTTGGGAGTTTAGAGATCGACAAATATCATTCGATTTGGCAGAAAAGGCGTTGTCTCTTTCTACCACGCAGAGACTTAATGCTGGAGAGGAAAATGTTGTGCCTATTATCGATACAGGGCGTATCCCCGAGTTTGCTATCAAGATTGATGGGCAACCGTTTAACGCACATTTAGACTCAGGTTCCTCGGCTAGCTTGATTCTACCTAGTAATATGCTTGATAAATTTTCTTACCAGCAGCCTCCCAAAAAACAGGGAAAAGCGCTGACTGCGGGCATGGAACATTCACTTTGGACAGCGCAGCTTAAAGGAGACGTTGAAATCGGTAGTGTGAGAGCTCAGAACCCAAACATACTTTTTATTAATAAATTGCCAAGAGTCAATATCGGTTTTAGTTTTTTCAACAAGGGTAAGATAACGATTGACGGTGTTAATCATCTGGCCAAATTTGAATATCGAGGTTGACCTTACGTGTTCAAATACTCAAAAAAGTAAAGAAGAGTAGTTAATAAAAGTTGACCTTGATTTTTAAAAATTACATTCCAACGCCTTACTAAAAGTTGCAAAAATAGTTTGGAGAACCCGCTCTGTTTAAAAATTACACAACTATTTTGAGATATTTAATTATTCTAACGCTTTCGGCATTTGTTTATTTTTTGTACTGCTCCTTATAATCAAAGCGGACTCATCCAATAATAAAAATATTGATTTGAGATATTCGTGCTGGCTAACTTAATTCGTACTAACTTAATTCAGAGTTTGTTATTAGAAAATTAAGTAGCGAGCACATTAAATATTTTATTTAGATCATAATGACTTTATGTGTTTCCCAAACGTGATTAGCATTGATGCTGTTCGCGTAAAATACATTATGTGTTCCAAATAAAAATTAGCACTGATAGGACTAATTTTATGAAGCTCACTCGATTCGCAATTTTAACTTTCTCGTGTTTATTTTCTTTCTCTACGTTTACATCGGCACACAGTACGATGTTTGACGATAACTATACATTTGACGATACCAACGAAGGTCCTTCGGCGGCCTTGCTGATGCTTTTTAATGAAGACTTTAATTTGGCTGCGGCAAATCTTTGTACTAATGGTACAGCCAACGGTTATCCCTGTAGCAATGTGGATTTAATGTCATTTCTTCCTAAAGCAGATATGGGAGGAGGGACTCAAAACCTCAACGATATTTGGGGCTGGACTGATCCGGTTAACGGCAATGAAATTGCTATTGTTGGACGAACTCACGGCACCGCATTTGTGGATGTCACTGACCCAGAAAATCCAGTTCACTTGGGTTTTCTACCATCCCATAATAATGGCAGTGATTCTTGGCGTGATATGAAAGTCTATGGCGACCATGCATTTATTGTTGCTGACGGCGGTGGTAATAGCGGCCATGGTTTACAAGTTTTCGATTTAACAACTTTACGAACGGTAACTCCTGGCGGAACTTTGTCTGAAACCAATCATCTAGGTGGCTTTGGTGCGGCACATAATATTGCGATCAATGAAGACAGTGGTTTTGCGTATATCGTCGGTAGTAACCAATGTAGCGGTGGGTTGTATATGGTGGATGTTTCTACTCCTGCCAATCCCACTTTTGCTGGTTGCTTTTCTTCGGACGGTTACACTCATGATGTCCAGTGTGTAAATTACAATGGTCCAGACGTAGCTTACGCTAATAAAGAAATCTGTGTCGCTTATAACGAAGATACGATCACCGTTGTTGATGTCACTAACAAGAGCGCACCATCGCAAATTTCTCGCACTGGTTACACGGGGTCGCAATATACTCATCAAGGCTGGTTTGTAGATGATACTCATACCACTGTGGTAATGAATGATGAGTTAGATGAACAACGTAACGGCCAAAATACTACGTCCTATATTTACGATATGACTGACTTGGATAATCCGGTTGAGTTAGGTCGTTACACTGGACCAACTGCGGCGATAGATCACAATCTTTATAGTGTTAACGGATTAGTGTTTGAGACAAACTACCGTGCAGGATTGCGGATTTTAAATACTGATAACGTCACCTCGGGACAACTTACTGAAGTAGCTTATTTTGATACCATTGCCGGATCTGACTCGGCTCAGTTTTCCGGCACTTGGAGTAACTACCCCTATTTTGCAAGCGGTAATGTTATCTTGAGCGATATAGGTAACGGTTTGTTCGTAGTGGCTCCAGATTATGATGCGATTGCTAATCCACCGCCACCGCCGCCGGCAGAATATTGTACGGCGTCCGGCAACAACGCCAGTGAAGAGTGGATCAGTAATGTTGAAATTGGTGCATTCACCAATCCATCAGGTAGTTCGCAATACACCGACTTTACCAACTTAATAATGACTGCAAACCGGGGTGACAACAATGTCACACTAACGCCTGCATTTGGTGGACAATCATACAATGAGTGGTGGAAAATCTGGATCGATTTAGATGCTGACAGCGTCTTTGATGCCAATGAATTGGTTTATGACTCGGGTAGTGCTTCCTCTTCTTCAGTCAGTGGAACACTAACTATTCCAGCCACCGCTGCTCTTGGAGAAACTCGTTTGCGAGTGGTAATGAGATACAACGCCGCTCCCGATGCTTGTGGAACCTTTAACTATGGTGAAGTGGAAGACTATACCGTAAACATCGTTGATGATGGCACGCCACCACCACCGCCTCCACCAACAGAAACATTTGAGAATACTAATAGTTTTAGTATTCCAGATAACAATACCACCGGTGTTTCTAGCCCGATTAGCGTGACTCGTAGTGGAGAATCTGGAACGGTGAGTGTTACTGTGAATATCACCCATACCTATAAAGGTGATTTAATAGTAGACTTGATCCATCCAGATTCGACGGTTTATAACCTACATAATCGAACGGGTGGTTCTGCAAACAACATTAACGAGACCTACAGTGTGGCAGTGGGAACCAAAGATTCAGCTGGCGCTTGGGAGTTGAGAGTTAGCGATCGAGCCAGAGTCGATATTGGTACCATTGATAGTTGGAGTATTACTTTTTAGTTGTACTATTCATTTAATTCCAAAATAGTAGTTGTTGGTTTAATTAGATCTACCGGTTTGGTTCGTTAAGCCAACACAAAAAAGTAAGCCATTCGCTTACTTTTTTTGTTTATAATGAAACTGATTATCAATGCTTCAGAATGAACCATCTTAAGTAAAGAGAAACGTGCTCGATGAATGACAGAACAAAAGCATTAAGAAATAGAGTAAGAGTTAGTCAACAAAAACTCTGCCAAGTTAAATTTTTAACTAGAGTTTTTGCAGCGACTGCTCTATTACTATTTTCTTCGTTTAATTTCGCTGAACAACAACAGCAATCTCAATCGTTACAGGCCTTTATAGATGCTCAACAATTGCTAAAGCAATCGAATCAGTTTGAAGAGCAAGCCAAACGGTCGTTATTGAATGCTAATCAAACCCGTCAGCTGGTTAGTAAGAAAAGGGTAGAAGTACGCAAGGAAAAAGACAAACAAAAAAGGGAAGTGTTTGAACTCCAAGCAACTGAACTTGCCAAAAGCCTTGAAACTCAGCAGAAAGATGGCGCTAGTCAAAGAACTCAAGCACTACTGTTAAAGCGAAAAGCGATGGATTTATTTAGCCAAGGATTAACAAACGAGTGGTCGACTTGGGTGAATAACACGCAACCCCTTACTATGGATAAAGAAACTCTCGATTATATTTCTCATAATGCCGTTGTACGAAGTGTACATCCGACCATGTTAAATAAGATGGGGTTAAACAAGACTGGACTAAATTCTAGCAAGAACGAAACCACAAATCAGAATGCCACATCGAAAAACTCAGATAACAACAAAGAAAAAATGTCTCTTAGAATTGCCTCGCTAATTGGACAAAGCGCACCCGCCGATCTCGATATTTCAGCATTTCAATTATCCAATGATCAAAATTATCTGGCACACATCGAAGTTCATAACGCTGTTGATACAGAGAAAAGCAATGTCTCGCAAGTTCCTTTGAATCAAATGCACCAATGGCGCTTACTAATTTCTGATCTACATGGCAAACCAGTCACCGGTAAAGAGATTGAAGTACTTGGTCATATGCCAGGGCATGTACATGGTTTACCGACGCAACCGCAGGTGACAAAGGAGCTAGCCAGTGGCGTTTATTTAGTGGAGGGAGTCAAGTTTCAAATGCAAGGCTGGTGGGTGATGCAGTTTGAATTAGAATCACCGACACAAGAAAGTGCCTCTTCGGCTGAAGAGAAAAACAAGAAAAGCAGTTTTACCTTTAATTTGATTTTATAGTTTAAGAAGCCTCTATGTCATATTTTCGAAATAGCCTAATCTTAGGAACTGCTGTATTACTGATAAGCTGTGGCGAACAAAAAGTAGAACATGACTTTACTCAAGCCGACATTTTATTTTTGAAGCAGTTTTCCCTTTCTAGCTTAGCTGAAGCGCCTAAATCAAAGAGCAATTCGGTGGCATCCGATCTGAATGCCGCTAAGCTTGGTCATCAATTGTTTTTCGACAAACGGCTCAGTGCCAATGGCGAAGTGGCGTGCAGTCACTGTCATCAACCTGAAAAATACTTTACCGATGGCTTAAAAACATCGGTCGCAATAGGTACGGCTAAAAGAAATGCACCTAGTGTGCTATCGGCTTCATGGAGTCATTGGATGTATTGGGATGGACGCAAAGACAGTGTTTGGTCACAAGCTTTGGGGCCTTTAGAAGATCCTGCTGAACACGGGTTTACTCGAGTCAAAGTCGTCAAGTCTATCGCCAAAAATTATGGTCGGAGCTATGAGGCTATCTTTGGAAAAATACTTGCAGATGAACGGCTAATGAGTTTACCAGACGATGCTACGCCTCTTGGCAGTGAACAACAAAAACAGCTCTGGCAACAAATTGACCCGCAAGTTCAAGAGAAAGTTAATCAAGTATTCGCTAATGTCGGTAAATCGTTAATGGCTTATCAACGCCAACTGAAAACCCCGCTAGCGCGATTTGATCACTATGTTGATGGGTTAGTGGCAGATAATTTAACCACCGCTAATCAGCTAAATGAGTCAGAATTAAATGGAATGAAATTATTTTTAGGACGCGCTAATTGTGTCAGTTGTCACAACGGCCCACTGTTTACTAATTTCGAATTTCACAACATCGGCGCACCTGAATCGGATAAAAATAATGTCGATCTAGGACGATATTCGGGTATCAAATCATTGGTTGCTGACGAGTTTACTTGTCTTTCCAGTTACAGTGATGCGAAACCAGAAGAATGTATGGAAATGAGGTTCCTGAAAAAGCAAGGACCAGAATTAGTCGGTGCGTTTAAAACGCCAAGCCTAAGAAATGTTTCGAAGACAGCTCCCTATATGCAAACAGGTCAATTTGATTCTTTAGAACAAGTGATTGAACACTATGATATACCCAAGCCACCTTATTATAACCGTCAGCAACACCCAAACCGGCCACACTTCGATATTTTGGCATTAAATCTTAAGCCACAAGAAAAGCTCGACCTAATTGCATTTTTGCATACTTTGACCTCGCCAATTCCCGAAGATGATGAATGGTGGCAGGAACCCAAATAATAGGAGCTGGGAGCCAGGAGCTGGAATATTTTTATGCCAAATAGTGAACAAGTGAGGCTTCGACTGCGCTTGTCGTCTTTCATGTTATTTTTGCTTTTAAAACAAAAGATATTAAGTCCCCTGAGCGGAGTCGTAGGGTATGCATTTAGGTATAAAGTTTTTTTATCTCCTCACAGGAGAGAGGATTAAGGAGAGGGGAGGTTTTAATATTTTCGAAACTAAATGTCCTAAAACGTCCCCCAAACCGAAAACTTATACTCAGGCTCTCTAGTTCGACTCGAGACTTGTGTTCCCAAAAATGCTTCTGCTCGATTTCCATCGTACAAATTACGCGATCGAGTAAACTCGCCGGTGTTCATTTGACGAACTTCTAATTGCATTTTTAGACCGAAAAAGCGCGTGGTTTCAATAAAGGCGTGAAAACGGTCGTTGCCTTCAAATGATATTTGTTCTTCGGCTCTATAGTGCTCTTCCATAAAGTGACTTTCGTAATGAATTCCCCAAGCCCATTGGTCGTCAACCAAATCTTGTCTTAATTTCATTCCGATAAAGCGAGGGGTATAGCCGCTAATTTTTCGAGTATCGTCAGTGACAGGATCGTCGAATTCTGAATCCCTGTAGCGATGGAAGATTTCTAATAAACCATTTTCTATTAGTCCATCTAAAGGAAGGTTTACGTCGGTAACAACTCCCCAAAAACGCGCGTCGCCAGCATTACCCACGCCGTTTCCCCCTGAAGGAAGAATGATTTGTTCTAAAATGTCTTGCTGCCATTCATGAAAAAACTTGACGGTTAGACTACCTTTTTCGCTAAAGCTTAGGTCATAGGTTAGAGACAATTCGTCTTCTTTATCTGGTGCAAGGTTGGGATTACCTGACACAATATTTCCATCTTGAGCTTGATTACTTGCGGCGAAATCTCCAAAGTCTAATTGGCCGACAGAACGCTCTCCAGTAATTGCTATCTGTGAGGTATTGTCAAGTTTGTAGGTTGCGGATAATCTTGGTTTTAGAAATTGGAAAGTTTGTCGATTAGCTGCTTCTCCGGTAACTTTTATTTCAGAGAATTCGCCTGTCAAGCCACCTTCAAAGGTAAGATTGTCAGAATGGGGGTAAACAAAAGTAGCAAAAATTTCGCTTCTTAATTCCTGAACTTCAACATCCGCACCATTCAGGGAAACTAGCGAGCCGTTCTCACGGTAAGTCGACTCGCTTGTCAGTTTGTTTTGCGCGATTTCAAAGCCGTATTCAGGTTTTAGTTTTTCTTGTCCGCTATAACTAAATGTCGCTCTAGCAATCATTTCAGTTTTTAAGGAGTCCTGTTCAAAACTAGTGGTGCTTTGCTCTGACTCAGAAAAATCTTCGAAGATAATTTCGTTGTCATACCGAGAGTCTTTGATCAATCCCAATCCGATCAAATGCAATTTCCAGAGACCTCCTTTGTCAAGCCAATCAATTCCTAGCTCAGCCATTTTCGATTTTCGATTTTCGTCGATATCTAGTTCTTCATCAGCCGCCGTTTGATCCGGAAGTCTCATGTCAAAAATTCTACGGTTAACTTTTGAGTCGCGTCGATCGGCACCAATTCGTCCATTCAGGGTGAGGGTGCCTGATTGATATTCCTTTGAACCTTGACCATTGCTAAAGAACCAACGGCCGGTATTTTCGAATATTTCATCGGCACCGGATATTAACTGTTGTGATTGGTCTCTGTCGATTATGGTTGCCTCGCGATACCCTGGGCCACCCCCAGTATCTAAATCAAATGCGGTATCCCAATCACCCAAGTGAGTGGATATGGCGGCTTCGATGTTAGGTTGGGTGTTGCCATCGGGGGCTCTTCTTAGTTTGGCGGCCCAAGTGCCGCTTGTTCCGCTAGATTTTTTTATAACATTGGCTACCACTGATTGACCGGACGCTTCTCCAGCAGCTATTCCACCTCTTAATATTTCTATTCGTTCAACTAATGCTGCTGGTATTCGTATCAGGGCTCCAGAAAGTCCGCCTGATTTAGAGGTTGGCCGCAGACCATCGACTAGTACATTGCCTGCATTACCACCAAAACCGCGATTATTTTCGCCCTGGTCATACTTAAATCCCGGTAAGCGTTGTACCATTTCTAGGGCATTCTGTGGGCTATATTGTTCAAAAAAGCTGGCTTGGTAAACTGAATTGCTAATACTGGCATTCGAAACTATAGAACTATCCGTTGCGGCTTGTTGTGCGAACGCACTAATGGGTAAAAGTAGCGTAATTACTGCAATTAATGCATCCGAGTATACTTTAGTGGTTTTCGCCCTAGATTTAGGGACTGATAAGGCTGAAAAATTTTTTATAAAGTGAGGCATTAATTGTAAGCTTTTGGTCAATGACGGATAGGGGGCGAATAATATATAGTCTAGCGTTCCTCTAGACTTGGAATGGATTGAAGTATAGTCAGTTTCATTTTGTTACACAGGTTAAATTTGTAACAGAATTGTTCCAGTTGTACTTGTAACAGCTAACTTTGAGTAATTGTCGATGTTTTACTTTGTAGTAAGTTGACTACTAGACGAACAATTGGCTTATATGAGGCTGATTTCACCTTATTCGGAAAAGGCAGTGAGTAAAATTCAACACATTAGAATTATTCATAAAGCCAGTCAGACCTTGTTGGCTGAAGGTGGACTAGGGCGGGAAATCGCTCAAATCGAAGGTAACTATTATTGCCAAAGATCTTGCGTGAACCTTGATTGCTTTAAAACTAACTTCATTCCCGGAATTTGCATTTATAAATTTATTTATGTGTGGAATGATTTGATAATCAATGGGGTGCGAGAAAAACGGTTCTTTTCATGGACCTATTGGATCCCAAATCCGTTATTGCCAAATAGTTGGTTTAGGATCGCCATTCCTGGAGGCGAGGCGGATATAGAGTATATTTGTTCAGATTAATCATTTTAAACTATGCCAATCGGTCTTGAACTAGTTCTAAAATTACTTACTTTACCTGTATATGGGACAAAAATAACATGTCAGTAATAAAACATATTGCGCGAGTAAAACTAACCCATTCTCCAACGCCGTTAGAGTTTGCCCCACGGCTTTCTGAGTTACTAGGCATAGAGCTTTGGGTTAAACGAGACGATTGCACTGGACTTGGAGGAGGTGGAAACAAGACCCGAAAACTAGAGTTTCTACTCGCGGATGCTCAGTCCAAAAGCGCCGATACATTAGTAACTCTTGGTGGAATTCAATCCAATCATGCACGCCAAACAGCCGCAGCTGCTGCTAAGTTAGGCTTCGACTGCGAGTTGGTTTTACAAGCGGTAGAAGGTACACCAAATTCCAATTATGCGAACAATGGAAACATACTGCTCGACCAATTGTTTGGTGCAAAAGTTCATACTTTGTCTTACGAGCAAGATATTGAGCTATATGCGCAGAACTTGATGCAACAGCTTTCTGACAGTGGTCGATCGCCTTACCTTATTCCCATTGGAGGCTCTAATTCGATAGGTAGTCTCGGCTATGTGCTTTGTGCGGAAGAGATGCTTACTCAGCTGAACAGCGATGCCATCGAAAAAGTGCAACATGGTGCAAATGCTAGTGCTCATTTTGATCAAATAGTCCTCGCCACCGGTAGCGCCGGAACACAAGCTGGGTTGCTCGCAGGGTTGATCGCTAATAACGATCCAACTCAGGTCTTGGGTATTAATGTAAGCCGATCTTCATCCGAACAAGATCCTTTGGTTCTGCAACTATTGAAGCAAATAGTCTTAGAATTAAACCTAGAGTCGGAGAAAGTGAGTGAGTCAATGCTACGCTCAAGAGTCAATACCAATGGGGATTATTACGGTGAGGGTTACGGTCAGGTAACCGAGGCAATGCTCGAAGCAGTTAAGACTTGTGCTGAATTAGAAGGACTTCTGCTTGATCCTGTCTATAGTGGAAAAGCGATGGCTGGGCTGTTTGATTTATGTAGAAAAGGTGAAATTGCAGCGGGAAGTCGTGTGATGTTTTTGCACACAGGTGGAAGTGTTGGGTTGTTTGCTTATCAGGAGGTGTTTTAGTTTGTTGAAGACCGAACTATTAAGCCTTTTTTAAAATATCCTCTCCTGCGGTGGGGAATAGGGAAGGGAGTTTTTATACTTTATAAAGTCAAAGGCGTTTCGCAGCGCTGCGCTCTAACTGCGAGGCACTTTTGTTAGAAGACAAAAGTGCCCAAAAGCTTCTTTCGTTGAAACGAGCGGGATCGTATTTGTTGAGTGAATTGAGTTCTTAAATTTTGCGTGAAATTACTTATCGCGCCCATCGGGTGGAAAAGAACTCGCCATAGGCTCAAACAGCTTTTCCACTGATCCGATGGACATGGGGATGCCGGGCCGCTCGTAGCCACTGGGCGTAAAAACAATACCAATCTCTCAAGATCACAAGGGTTGCTCTTGCGGGAGATGCAGTGTATTTACATTTAGATAAACGGCACTATAATCGCGGTGCCTAGTGCGAGCGTGAAAAGTATTTTTGATTCCTTTTGTGGATTTGGACAAAAGAAATTTGCATGCAAGCAAAGCGCTGCGAAATGCTCCTTTGCAGGACACATCGATTCAAAAATAGACTTAAACCCAGTAAAACTCCCCATCTAGCAACATCAATTTGAGATAATTAATGGAAACCCACTATTAATAGGTACACAATAAAGCAAGTTGGAATAATAAAAACAAACTTTAGATAGGAGATCGAACATGCTACCCATTCTACTAATCCATGGATACAGCACCGAAGGTAAAGATGAAAAGGTTGACAAAATCTATGGTTCACTACCTAAAGAACTGAAAAAGAAGTTCGGTAATCAACAAATTAAATCTTTAAATCTAAGCCGCTGGATTTCCTTGAGTGATGGTGTGATGTTAGATGATGTCAGCTACGCCATGGACAGAGCTTTAAAAAGTGAGCATCCGAGTCTTTTAGAGTCGGGGTTCCATGTGATCATCCATAGCACCGGCGCATTGGTTGCTAGAAACTGGATAAAAAAGTTTTCTGCAAAACCATCTCCAATCCAGAATCTTATTCATTTAGCCGGTGCAAACTTTGGTAGTGGTTTAGCGCATATCGGACAAGGCCAATTATCGCGTTGGAAAAATCAACTGTTACAAGGAACCGGAGTTGGGACACGAATTCTAAATGAACTCGAATTTGGTTGCGATAAGACCATTGATTTACATACTCACTTTTTAAAGTCTGGAAACGACATGCGCGCGGACTACGGCGTACAAGAGTTTTGCATTATTGGGTCACAAACCTTGCCCATGTTAAGGCTCGTACCAATCCGATACGTGAAAGAAGATTCTTCCGATAATACCGTGAGAACGAGTGCCGGCAATCTCAATTTCAATTACATCAAGGTCACACCAAAAGCAAAAGTGCTTTCAATGAAAGTTAGTAAACTAAGAACTTTGATTAATAAGCGATTGCAAAACAAAAAAATCACAGAGTTTCATTATGATTTTGATACGACTCATTTAGCCAATAGAAGGCAGGCTATTCCGTTTACAGTTGCTTATGAAACGGCTCATTTTGGTGACAAGATTGGAATTGTGGGTGGCAGCAAAAATCGAACGAGTGTGATGCCGCTCATTAAAACCGCGCTTTCTACCGGGTCGACCGACACAGCTTATCAGAAAGCGATTGAGCGATTTTCTACTGCCCATGATAAAACCTTTGAACGGGCTGCGAAACTCAAGAAAAGACTGACTGAGTGGGATCCGCAAGAACAGTATGAAGGGCATGCGCAACTTATTTTTAGAATCAAAGATCAATTTGGAAATGGAGTTGAACACTTCGATGTTATGTTTCAATCAGAAAAAGCTAAAAAAGGACAGATAAGATTAGAAAAACGAATTGAAGATCATCACGGTAATAAAACCTGTAAAGGGATTATTACTTTTTATTTGCGAACTCAGGAATTCAACTCGAAAACTAAACAGTTCGAAGAGATCCTTCATAATGTCGTTCCATTGGACATTGAAATAACCGGCCATGAGCCAGATTCTACTGAGATTGAATTTGTGCCCGTGAATATTCAAATGTCGGCAAAACAGGTGATGGGAGTTATCCAGAGTTTTAGAACAACCATTATTGATATCGAGTTAGTAAGATTGCCTACTGACAAAGTATTTGAAATAACCAAGCGTTAATAGTACAAAGCTATCAGGATGAGAACGCCAAACTAAACGTTCGTCACCTGAGCTTAGTTATTGTTTTAATTGAATATTACTAACTCCTGCCAAATATGAGTGAGTATTTATTCTCAATAATGTTCAGAATCTCTTGTCTTGAATTAGGCTGATTTATAGCTTTTCCCTATCGGAGTAACAACCAATCTAGTTGCTTATTACTATATTAGGTATACAATTTTCAGAAATTTCTGAAAATTGGTGAATTTGATAATGACCATTTCAACTGAGCTCGAAACTTTTGTCGTCCATTTTGGCGAAATGGGGAGTCGATGGGGGTTTAACCGAACCGTCGGTCAAATGTTAGCTGTGATCGTCTTTAATGAGCGGCCGTTAAATGCAGACCAAATTGCCGAAATGTTAGGTATTTCTAGAGGCAACGTTAGCATGGGACTTAAGGAATTGCAGTCTTGGCAGCTAATAAGAGTCCACAAGAATCAAGGTGATCGCAAAGACTATTTCAAACCCATTGGAAGCCTTTGGGATTTAGCCATTCAAGTCCTTTCTGAACGAAGAAAAAGAGAAGTTGAACCGACTTTATCATTACTTAGAGGCCAGTTAATGACTGACTCGAATGACGAGAATCAATTCACTCGCGATAAAATCAAAGAAATGCATGACCTGCTTGAACTATTCAATACTTGGTTTAGTGATATTCAACGAATGAGTCCAGAAAGTCTGCAGACTTTACTGAAATTGGGATCTGGAGTCGGAAAAATTCTCGATATTAAACATCGCTTTTCTTCAAGCGGTTCTACAAATACTGATTAAAAACTTCGACAAGAAAAATTCTATCTAGTTATTTGGTTAAATGAACGGAGTACAAAATGTTAGAAACATTTTTACTGTCGCGGATTCAGTTCGCTACTAATATTAGCTTTCATATACTTTTTCCTAGCATTTCTATCGCACTCGCTTGGTTTCTCTTTTATTTTAAAGTGCGTCATGAAATATCCGGTCACCCTGTTTGGCTACGATGTTATCGATTTTGGGTGAAGATATTTGCACTGACATTCGCAATCGGAGTTGTCAGTGGTATCACTATGTCGTTTCAGTTCGGTACTAATTGGCCTGGCTTTATGGAGCGTGTAGGGAATATTGCTGGTCCTCTATTAGGCTACGAAGTTTTGACTGCTTTTTTTATGGAGGCGACCTTTTTGGGAGCAATGCTTTTTGGTATGAAGCGACTTCCAAGCTGGGTGCATACTCTTTGCACATTTTTGGTTGCTATCGGTACTAGTATGTCGGCATTTTGGATTCTAGCACTAAATTCTTGGATGCAAACCCCGCAGGGGCATATCATGGTTGACGGAGTTGCCCACCCAGAAGACTGGGTGCAAATCATTTTCAATCCGTCGTTTCCTTATCGATTGTTGCATACGTTACTCGCATCAGGCCTAACGGCCTCTTTCTTGGTGGCCGGTATATCGGCTTACAGAATATGGAAGGGAGACAACAAGCTGGCACCAAAGGTCGCGCTTAAGGCTGGAATATTTACCGCGGCGGTGTTAATTCCACTACAAATTTTTATCGGTGACTTGCACGGTCTAAACACACTTAAACACCAACCTCAAAAAATAGCTGCCATGGAGGGGATTTGGGAGACTCAAAATGGCGCGCCGTTATTGCTATTTGCAATTCCAGATGAAGAACAGCGTACGAATCATTTTGAAATAGCAGTGCCTAAATTGGCGAGTATAATTTTGACCCATGATTCCAACGGTGAAGTAAAAGGGCTTAATGAATTTGAAGGGGAGCACCCACCAGTTAAAGCTGTTTTTTTTAGTTTTAGAATTATGATCGGTGTTGGGCTGTTAATGCTGATTGTCAGTTGGTTAGTGAGTTGGTTTTTAGTGACTAAAAAAACACTACAAAAAAAGACTCTACTGACACTGGTTAGTATGAGCTTTTCGGGCTGGGTGGCAACTCTTGCCGGATGGTATGTAACCGAGATAGGAAGACAACCCTATTTAGTCAGTGGAGTGCTTAAGACTTCAGAAGCAGTAACCAATTTACCACCTTCGAATGTGTTGTTTTCGTTAATTGTCTATGTCATAACGTATACCCTAATTATGGTGGCTTTCTTACATACGATTTTCTATATGGCACGCAAGTCTGCCGCTGTACCAGAGTTCGACTTAAGCGACCTGAATAGCGGGACTTCATTAACCAACTACAAAGGCAATGGGGTAAATAGCAATAACCAACCGATTGGAGAAAGTGTATGAGTTTCGAACAGGCGTTGCCCTATATTTTTCTTTTGCTAATGGCATTATCTATTTTGATCTATGCCATTTTAGACGGCTTCGATCTCGGCGTTGGTATACTATTGCATCGCTCCAGCCGAACCCATCGAAATCAAATGATTGCTTCGATTGGGCCATTTTGGGACGCCAATGAAACTTGGCTTGTTCTAGCTGTTGGTATTTTGCTTATCGCTTTCCCAACAGCACATAGTATCTTTTTACGGGAGCTCTATATTCCGGTACTGTTTTTGATTTTGGGGTTAATTATTCGTGGTGTTGCATTTGATTTTCGAGCAAAAGCAGTGACTAAATATCAAAACCTCTGGGACCAAGTTTTTAGGTTGGGTTCCATTTTAGCTACTGCCTCGCAGGGTTTTATGATGGGAGCATATGTCACTGGGTTTGAAGATAGCGTACAAGCGTTTCTTTTTTCGTGCCTCAGCGCGGTTTGTATCACCGCAGCTTATGCCTATATCGGTGGTGCCTGGCTAGTGCTAAAAACTGAAGGTGAATTGCAACAATATGCGGCTAGGAAAGCGCGAACCGCCGGTTGGTTCACTGGACTGGGGGTGCTGTCAATTTGTGTCGCTAACCCGCTAATTAACCCTCAGGTTGCTGAGCGGTGGTTCAGCCTGCCGGCCGCAATATTGCTCTTGCCAATCCCTTTAACTACTTTTTCGTTGATGCTAGTAGTGGATTACTACTTGAAAAAAGTACCTTGGAATAACGATTTGGGTTGTTGGATACCTTTTACAGCGGTGGCGGGCGTATTCTTTATGTGTTTAGTAGGACTAGCTTACAGCTATTATCCATATGTAATCCCTAACAAATTATTAGCCGTCGACGCAGCGAGCTCTAGCAAGTCATTGTCTTTCGTGTTCTATGGTGTCGCGATTGTTTTGCCAATTATTTTGATATACACGTTATTTTCATACCGAATTTTTAAAGGAAAAACGACCGCTTTAGAGTACTCCTAGTAGGGCTCGGTATTTCACTCTATTTATCGATGAGTAGTCAGGATGCTTGGTGATTCATTAAACAGTGTATATCGGGTCGTTGCTAACAGGTGCGGTATGTTTTTTGTTACAAGAGCACAGCTGATCTTATTGAACTGAGTAAATAGTTCCATCTTTGACTAGATTCGACCTAAGCTTTTAACGATAATACCGCCCAGATATTCACTGGGTGTGAAGCTAATTTTGATTAAACCAGTGTGCCTTAGTAGTTACCTCTTATTGGCGAAATTATGAACGATAATACATTCGATCTTATTATTATTGGATCCGGACCAGCTGGCGAAAGTGCCGCGGTTAATGCAAGTAAGCACGGGTTAAAAGTAGCAGTAGTGGATGCCCGGAGAATTGTCGGCGGAAACTGCACCCATCAGGGAACGATTCCGTCTAAGACACTCCGGCATTCGGTTCACTCTTTGATGAAGTTCAATAGAAATCCGATGTTCCGAGCAATCAGCGACCCAAAGCTTTTAACTTTCCAGCAAGTCATGGAAACTGTCGAAGATGTCATCAAAAAACAAGTAGCCATGCGAAGTCGTTTTTATACTAAAAACGATGTCAGCTTTATATTTGGTGAAGCATCTTTTATCGACAAGCACACAATATCATTAAAAAACGATGAAGAGAAAGCTCAGATTCTTAAAGCGGAGCGGTTTATTATTGCGACCGGTTCCAGACCGTATCGGCCGGCAAATGTTGATTTTGAACACCCCCGCGTGTTTGATTCAGACAAGGTTTTGACACTGAAAGAAACACCTAAACGAGTAGTGATCTACGGTGCAGGGGTTATCGGTAGTGAATACGCTTCAATATTTAATGGATTAGGATGCAAAGTTGATTTAATTAATCCAGGCGAAAAGCTATTAAGTTACCTTGATGATGAAATTTGTGATGCGCTTAGTTATCACTTACGTAGTCAGGGTGTTCTGATCAGACATAATGAAACCTTTGAAAGTTTAGAGACAGCAGATGACCAGGTAACCGTAAAACTGCATTCTGGAAAGGTGATTAAAACTGAGTTGTTCTTATGGGCCAATGGCAGAGCAGGCAATACCGAGTCGTTAAATCTTGAAGCGCTCGGCCTAAAAGCTAATTCTCGAGGTCAGTTAAAAGTCGACAAATACTATCGCACCGAAGTACAAGGGATCTATGCGGTGGGTGATGTGATTGGTGCACCAGCGCTTGCCAGCGCATCTTATGACCAAGGTCGCTGCGCTTCGTCTCGAATTGTCGATAGAGAACATCCTCTTTTGATTGAAGATATTCCAACCGGTATCTACACCATTCCGGAAATTAGCAGTGTTGGTAAAACCGAAAAAGAGTTAACTGAAGCTAAAGTGCCGTACGAAGTCGGTAAGGCATATTTCAAAGACACTGCAAGAGCACAAATTACCGGTGAGGACACTGGTGTGTTAAAGTTATTGTTCCACCGCGAAACTTTGGAGCTTTTAGGAATTCATTGTTTTGGGGATCAAGCTGCGGAAATTTTGCATATTGGGCAAGCCATTATGGCGCAAAAAGATGGTGGCAATACCATCGAATACTTTGCGACTCATACTTTTAATTATCCGACCATGGCAGAAGCTTATCGGGTGGCGGCATTGAATGGGCTCAATCGACTTTAAGGCTCTCGGTTGTGCAGCAGATTAAACAGAATTATAGAGGTAATATTATGTCGAATATGAAATTGAAAACTTTAATCTTAGTGTTGGCTGGATTAAAACTTAGCTGTTTGAGTTTGTTTGCAAATGCGCAACAAAATCCTCCCGTTGACCCAAGAATAAAATCGACCCAGCTGGAGAGATTTTCTTTGGTTAAGCAAGTCCCTGCGATGAAAGGTTACGACTTCCGCGCAAGAAAGATTGTGGTACCAGCTGGTGCTGTTATCAACAAGCACAGTCATATTAATCGACCGGGCATGGTCTATGTCGAGTCTGGAACCATTATTGAATATCGCGGCGTCCAATCGAGAACACTTGTTAAAGGTGACACATTGATTGAAGATGCTAGTACGGTGCACAGTTATAAGAATATCAGTGATGCTGACTGCGTCTTAATCGCTTTTGATTTGCCGGTCGCTAAACCCCCGGTTGCTAAATAAATAATTTCTATGTATTTCACTCTATAGAACCCAAGGCTTTTCACATTGGCTCTGTCAATTGTTGAAAAGCTTTCCAAGTATCATCCGATCCAATAATGCGACCATGACCGAGGTTATTGGTCGCTTTCAGAGCCACATGTTGGTTTTTATCAGAAACAGTTTGGCTATCAGATAATGGCGTAAAAGGATCGTTCCGATCGTGAACAATATGAATTTTTCCAGAGTAATCCGCAGCGTTTTGTTCGGGATTATTATTAAAAAACTCCATGTCGTACTGCCGCTCCAAATCAAAAAGAATGTTTTCCAATAAGCGAGTTTTTATTCCGCTCTCTGCTACTTTTTCAAACATTGATTGTTGTAGTTTAAAAACTGGAGCGATTAATAGAAGAGGGTATGGTTTTTTTAACGCTGTGAGCGCTGCTACTCCACCCATAGAGTGTGATATCACCGCTTTGACTTCACCTTCTGCTTCCAATTTTTCAATCATTGCTTGTTTAGCACGAATAAATAAAAATAAATTACCTTGTTGACCACTACTTTGGCCGTGGCCTATTTGATCATAAGCAACCGCTTCATAGCCAGCGGCTGCAATACGTTGCATTAATGGAAATAATTGACTAGCTGCGCCAGACCAGCCGTGGCTCAGCAAGACTTTAGGGCCAGTACCTATTCGGTAAACAGCAAGAATGCCGTCTTCAAAGCTAAACTGTTCTGAATTTATACCTTCAGGCAGTGACGATAATTTTCGTCGAACTGGTTTTAATAACAATTTTTTTGAAAGCTTAAGTTGTGTTTTATTGGGTAAACTTAAAAGTGTATTTGACATAGCTCGCGCTAACCACCAGCTAAAATTGCGTTTACCGTTTTGTTTAAAATAGATCTTGCTACTCATGACTTTTACCTCTCTAAACCTATTAGCTCATTGTTTGCCTTAATATTATTACTTGAACAAAATAGAACGAACGTGCTTTTATGTTGTAAAAAATTTTATATTGAATATCGCCTAATTAATTTGTTGTAACCTTCGCTGAATAACTCTCTATCAGAAGACTCTTTATTTAACCAAAGGTATTTTTGGCTGCCTAAAAAAAGGGAATAGACTTCAAACACAAATTGTTTGCTATCGGAGTCGCTTCTAAAACTTTTATCAGCAATTGCTAGATCCGCGATGTTTTCTAAATAGCCAACCCAACGTTCAATTTGTCGATGCAGGGCGTCTTTAACCGGTCCAGGGCGATCATTAAACTCAATGGTCGCACTCAGAAACAAGCACTGTTTAGCATGGCCTTCATACCAATTTAGCCAGCGATAAACCAGCGCCGTGATTCGATCGATAGGTGCTAATGCCTGGCTAACATCTTTGACCACACGCAGCCGGAAAACCTCGCTTGCATAGTCGACAATGGCAACTTGTAAATTCTCTTTTGAACCAAAGTGAGCGTATAAGCCACTTTTCGATAAGTTGCATTTCTTAGCCAAAGCACCAATCGTGACATCGTTTAAACTCTTACTGGTCGCTAAAAATAGCGCCTGCGACAAGATATGTTGCCGAGTTTGCTCGGCTTTAGAGACGCCGATGTCGGCGGATTGTTGGATTGAATCTAGCATAATGGGGAATATAATAGTACGGTCGTACTATTTGTGTCAAGTTAACTTTTCGTAACAGCTTGACGCTTAAGTTGGGTTTTAATGGTTGATGGTGATTTAATTGCCTGTCCAATGTGACAGATTTAAGGCGAGAGGGATATTTTTATACTTTTTTAGATCAAAGGCGTTTCGCAGCGCTAAAGCTTTCCTGCGACATACTTTTGTAAAAGAACAAAAGTACGCAAAAATCTTTTTCGTTGAAACGAGCGCGAACAGTGTTTTGGAGTGCATCTAATTCTCAAATAGAGTTCGGATTTATCTCTAGCGCCCATCGGGAGGAAAAGGACTCGCCTGCGGCTCAAACAACTTTTCCACTGAGCCGATGGACATGGGGATATCGGGTTGCTCGCAGCCACTGGGCATAAAATCGATACCAATCACTTACGATCACAACGGTGACTATGGAGGTAAGCGTAATGTACTTACATTCATTTAAACGCTACGTTTGTCGCGGTGCCTAAAGCGAATGTACATGCATTTTTGATTACTTTCGCCTAAAAGCGCCTACTGTTGGTTTTGCTCTTGAAAAAAGTGATTCGCAGGAAAGCATAGGGTTGCGAAACTCTTTTGAATTTAGCATTAATCTAAAGTAGTCCCTTATTAAGCTGAAAAAGCTCTGTATTTCTTATAACCTTCAGGTAAAAAAAAGCCCACTTGAAAATCAGGTGGGCGGTTGAGATTTAATTATTCTGAGTTGTTTAGGAGCTACTTAATGAGTCCAATGAAAGGTCTCTTGTTTTTGTTTAAGCTCTTTCGCTGTTGCTTCAGGTAAAGATAAAGCCTCTAAGCGTTCGAAGAAAAATGGTTCACGTTTATGACCATTTTTACGACCAACCTCGTTCATAGTTTTGGTATCGAACAAACGACCATTGATCATGGTATAAACCACTTTTTCTGATAAACGAATATCGGACAAAACATCGCCATCGATAATCATTAAATCGGCGAGTTTGCCGGTTTCAATGGAACCGATGTCCTTATCCATACCTAAGTAAGCAGCGCCATCAATGGTTGCGCCTCTTAGTGCTTGCCAAGGCGTAAAACCACCTTGGTTCATCATCCAGATTTCCCAGTGAGCGGCTAGTCCTTCACGTTGACCATGAGCACCAATCACCACCGGAACACCTTTGTCATTGAGTTGCTTGGCTGTTTTTGCGACTTCAAAATGATTGTAGTGAGTATCAGGAGCAGTGGTTCTACGAATCGATCTTGGCTCTACAAAGTACTTAGGTGTGTAACGCATTAGATGATTGTTTTCCCAAACATTGGTTCGGTCGTACCAATAGGTTTCACCAGACAGGCCACCATAAGCAACACCAAAGGTTGGTGAATAGCCGACTTCAGTTTGCGACCAAAGCTGTTTAACATCGTCGTAAACGTGAGCGATCGGTAGTGCGTGTTCAAGTCCAGTATGGCCATCAAATACCATGGTCATATTGTGGTAGAACTTAGCGCCACCTTCTGGAACCACCATAATACCAAGTTCTTTACCAGCAGCAATTACTTGCTGTTTTTGATCGCGGCGTGGTTGGTTGTAACTTTTAACCGAAATAGCACCTAAATCTTTCAGTCTTTGAAGGTGGAATTTGGCATCTTCTAAACTATCGATTTTTGAGGTGTAGCCTGGTGCTTTAGCGCCGTACAATATAGTACCTGTCGAATAAATTCTCGGAGATACCGTTAAGCCTGCGCGTTGCATTTCACTGGCTGCAAATATTTCGGTGGAGTCATTCGAAGGGTCATGAATGGTTGTCACACCAAACGCCAAGGATGAATAGCTCATCCAGTTTTGTTGTGGAGTTATCTCGTTACTGCCTTGGCCACCATGTGCATGCACATCGACTAAGCCCGGCGCAATGGTTTTGCCTGATACGTCGATCACCTTAGCATCTTTTGGAATCGTAACATCGGCCTTGCTGCCAACCGCTTTTATTCGATTACCATCGACTAGTACAACACCATTCTTGATGACTTGTTGTTGGTTCTTGGCATCTTTCATAGTGATAACATCGCCACCCATTAGAGCGATCATTCCCGTAGGAATATCCGCCGCTTTCTTGAAACTTAGATCGATACCTTCTGTCACAGGCTCTGGTAATTTCTCAGGGCTACCCGCAAAAAAGTCAAACGCATCTTTGAGTTTACGTTGGTACAAAGTAGAACCTTGTGCCCAGTTAATTTGTTGGCTATCGGCAGACCAGTGCAAGAATTCGCCACTGCGTTTGGAGACTTGTTTAACCGGCATTGCTTTACCACTTTTAGAAAGCTTTTCTGATTTTCCAGTCATCGCAAAAGGAGAAACATAAGCATTAAATTGCTGAGTGAAAGCAACCCATTGGTTATCCGGCGAAACTTTGATTTCGGTAATGTCTGTACCGCTTAAGTGTTGTCGTTCATCTTTACCATTTAGGTCAACACTGGATAAAGTCATGGCTGATTTAGCACCAAAGTTAGAGAAGAAAATACGTTTGCCATCGGTGCTAAAGCTAGGATTAAATCCGGCATCATGGACTCGACTAGCTGTTCCTTTACCGTTAGCATTGGCAACATACAAACCGGGCTCTAACGAATACTCAGGCGAGGTTAAATAGCCACCGGTAAACCGTCGAAAAACAACTTTGTCACCATCATTTGAAAATGCAGGCTCAACATAATGTCCCGGCTCGTCAGAAATAGTTTTGCCTTTTCCACCGCGGCTTGATGCCACTTTTACGCTACCTAACTTTTGATCATCCCAAGTCACATAGGCGACTTTCTTTCCGTCAGGAGAAAAGGTTGGGTAGAATTCAAGATGATCATTTTGTTTGGTCAGTCGTTTACGTTTACCAGAATCAACATCACGTACGTAGATCTTTCCAAGCGCTTGATAGGCAATTTTATCGCCTTGTGGTGAAAGTTGCGCCCAACGGATCATTTTAACGTCAAACTTTTCCGGAGCTACATCAACTGCAAACCGTACAGCTGGTGTGATTTTCTTTTCAACATCAACTTTGAAAGGAATGTTGTTTACTTTGCCAGATTTTACATCAACACGATGAATCTTTCCGGCGGCCCAAAAGACCAATGACTTGTTATCAGGTGTCCAATCAAACTGAGTGGTGTTACCGTGCGAACCATTGGTTTCTTGAAGATCTCGATCGAGTCCATTATAGACTTCCCGATCGAGTCCTGTTTTCAAATCTTTAATAAACAATGACGTGTTGGTATTGACTCGACGAACAAAAGCGAGGTATTTGCCATCGCTTGAAGGCGAGGGAGCTATCGCCCCACCAGCTCCACTAACAATGGTTGTTTCCTTACCGGTTTCGCGATCTAGTCGAATAATGGTAAAGATCTGGCTGGTTGGGTTTTTGTTGTATTCCCAGCGGGTTCCTGGCGTTGAATCAATTGAATAATAAACATATCGCCCATCAGGAGAGAATGCAGGTTCTGCTATATTTTTTTGGGCATTATCGCCACCAATTCTTTTTCGCAATTGATAACCTTTGCCGCCACTACGGTGGTACATCCAGATTTCGCCAGCGGCGATACTTCTAGAGCTAACAAATCCTCTTTTAGTAGCAATGTATTGACCATTAGGAGACCAATTAGGTGTGTGGACTAAATCGGTTTTCTCCTTGCTGACTTGCTTTACGTTGGTACCATCGCTATCCATTAACCATAAATTATCGCCACCATCACGGTCGCTGATAAAGGCAATGGTTTTTCCATCGGGGCTAAACCGTGGTTGCATATTCCAAGCCATTCCTTGAGTCAATGGCTTAGCGTCCCCACCTTTGATTGGCATTGAGTAGATATCACCCAACATGTCAAATACAACGGTTTTTCCATCGGGACTGACGTCAACATTACTCCAAGTCGATTCTGAAGTACTGATTTTGATGGTTTTTTCTTCTCCGGGCGGGTTATTGACATCCCACTTGGGCTTCTCGTCTTTTTTATCCTTGGATGTTTTCGCCGTTTGGTCGGCGGGTTTTTCTGGTGGGTCCATTGCCAAAAGCGCGGTGCTATTGACCAGCAGGCCAGACAAAGCAATGGAAAGACATGTTTTAACTAATGTCATAAAGATCTCCGGAGGTTGTATATAAAAGTGGTTGTGTCTAATTTTATTATGATTTTTCGCACGTTAGCCTATACAAAGGTACTTGAAAGGTAAAGCGGAGAGATGTTTTAAAATATTACCGCAAACATCGTTTGATTTAGTCAAACAAAAATATGCTACAAATAATTGATTGGTATACGGCGTTTAATGTTCCACATTTAACCGTTCGAGGTTGTGTTGCCGCTCTGTAACATTTTGAAAATAAACAATAAATTCGTTTTACTTAGCTGAAAGTAGTTGTTGCTCTCTCCGTTAGATTCGACTTAAAGGGAAGAATTTACCAAGATAGGCCGTGTGACTTAACAGGTTGACTCAATCATACCTAAAAAAGCCTAATTAAAACGGAGCCGTCTGCACTCTGTCGTGTAAAAGTCGTTTCCTATAAATAAGATTTCTGAGATTATTCTAAATCATAAAAACGAGGATTTGTGATGATAGTAAAGAAGTTGAGAGTTCAAAATAATTGGTCCCAGGAAGAATTAGCAGTTCTCAGCGGGCTAAGTGCAAGGACCATTCAGCGGGTTGAGAGTGGTCAAAGCGCAAGCCTAGAAACATTAAAATCACTAGCTTCTGTATTTGATGTGGATATCGACAGACTTAAAGAGAAAATCACGGTGATTGATAAAAAATCTGAAAACTGGTTAATGCAGCCATTGTGGTTTAAGTTTCTATTTGTAGGTGTTCGTACACGACGGAAACAGATAATCGCGGAGTTTTCATTGTTAGTATTTGGATCACTGGCACTATTTTATTTTGAAAATAAATTTGCCGTTGCAGGATTATTTATAGCGACTTACATAACTGGGCTAGCTATCCGGTTTGGAGATAGTAAGAATATTTGGTAAGTAGTATCTGTTATATGCTGCGCTGATCTTATCTGGTAGTTATGTTTATCACACTATTTAAATGCATGGATGCCAATTCAATACTTCTGTATGATCCACCTCTAGAACGATTTTGTAACTAGATTGAGTTATGTCTTAGTAGCAACGCGCTAATTCAGAGCGCCCTCCTAGCCCATTACAAAGCGCGTAGGGTGACAATCACCAATCTTTCTCAATCTATCCCAATACTTATTTAAACAGGAAATAAAACTCAATGAGCGGTCAAATCATCAGGCCTTTTGGCCCTACTATCTATAAAGGTAAGTTTTCTGAAAAGCTTCGTTTAGAAATAATTGATGAGTCTTCTAAGTCTACTGAAAGCGCTAGTGAAAGTTTAGCAGGTAATATTGAAAAAGAACGGTTTATAGAATTATCTCAAGGGTGTGGAAATGAGCTTACCACCCATGTTCAGAGTTACTTAGAACAATGCCATAGAGCCGGGGTATTTACTCCAAAGTCTGAACTCAAAGGTATGTCTTTCGAAAAAATTTGGGTCAATCATCAGCAAAAGGGCGAATGGAATCCTCCGCACGTACATTCTGGTGATTTCTCTATGGTTGGTTATTGCCAGGTTCCTGAAGAGTTGCAAAACGAGTGGAAATTTGAAAATCAAAAAGGGCAAGATCCTGTTGGTGGAAAAATTCAATGGAACTATGGTACTTCGTCTCCTCATAATACGACTGTGTTTGGACCCATCACTCCTGAAGAAGGAGTAATCTATATTTTTCCTGCATGGTTGCTGCATTTTGTTTTTCCGTTTAACTCGGACGTGACACGAATTAGCTTCTCTACTAATTGCCATTTAATTTATTAAGTAGAAGTATCAATGGGGCATAAGGCAACTATTAAACAGTGGTTGTGAAACAGCTTGAAAAGGAAAGCCAGACTGCTGTCTTTCTTCTTCAATCTAATAGAGTATTCCGAAAACAGTCAATTAACAATGAAGCATGTCGTGGCCAAAAAGTATCGGTGCGATGGCTGTATCAGTTATTTTTTGCTACTATAATGCAATCGTCCAAAGTAAGTTCAATATACTAAAATGGATTATGCCTTATGAATCAGCAACAGTTTGATGCTTTCCTTTTGCGGGCTAAAGACGCATGGGAGAGAATGGAAATTTACCGACAAGCCTACGCAAGTGATGCGGATAACTTTGAAAAAAAATCTGATCGGCTCAAATGGGCAACTATAGGTATCGGATTTTTAACCGGTGTTTGCTCTATTCCAGTATTTCTAGAGATTGCCGGAACCGAATATCTCATTGCGATATTTGGCGTAGTAACTGGATCCCTAACCTTGGTCGACAAGCATTTTAGATGGGATGAACTTTCAACTGAAACCTGGAAAAATCAGAAAGCCCTCGATGGGCTACAGCGCGATCTATATAATTTTTGCGTCGACGCTGGTCACTCTTCATTAACAGACGATCCTAGTCTTTTTATTCAGCAAATCCTAGACAAAGCCGAGAAGTTTACTTCGATTAGAATTAGCAATACAGAGCATTGGGGGAAGCGAGCTAAAGAAGTCCTCATATCGCATAGAATATCTCAAATCACTTATACCTCAGCTGCTAACCAGCCAGTAGAAACTGAAGAATACCCCACAGAAGATGCAGTCGGGATTACTGCTGTGATTAGAGGATAATCCAATGAATGTTACTATTAAACAGAATGTTATTAGAAGTACTGATGGCCGAATCAAGTACAAAAAATTTCATCCAAACGGTAAAGAGCATTATCACTTAGGCGTTTGGATCGATGGGGACGACCGAACTTTAGACGATATAAGTTCTGTTGAGTACCATCTTCACTCAACCTTTAGAAATCCAATTAGACGATCTGAAAATCGTCGAAATGGTTTTTCTGTGACCTTTTGGACTTGGGGAATGTTCGAAATCAAAGTAGTTATTCATACTTATTCGAAAGGGACCGAAACTATCACTCATCACCTTTCTTTTGACTTGCCGGCTGACGATGGAAACACTTATGTTGATGTTTCCTAATTAATCAGTTATGGAGTTCGAAACATAATTCCTACAAAGAATAATGTAAATCAACAAGCTTAAACACAGAGAGTTTCTTGAATTTTAGAGCTTAAATCTCTTGAGGAGATAAAAACCGAGTAACTTGACTTTCACGGTGTTTTTTATTCAAAATTAAATTATTATCAATGTATTCGTTTGATAGTAATTCGTTATTTATCAATCATTAAAGTTGGTACTCAAAATAACAATGAATAATACGCAGTCAGTTACCAGACTTTTGACCGAGCTTAATCAAGGTAATAAAGAAGCCTACGAATCACTTTTCCCCATTGTGTACTCGGAATTGCGCGCTCGTGCAAGGAAGCAGCGGTATTCTTGGTACAATCAACACACTTTGAATACCACAGCTTTGATCAACGAGGCCTATCTAAAGCTTGTCGAAAATGACAAAGCTGACTGGCAATGTCGTTCACATTTTTTAACCACTGCAGCACAAGCGATGCGACATATTTTGATTGATCATGCTAGAAATAAAAGCGCGATAAAACGTGGCGGTGATAAAGTTCATTTGGCGGTTGACGATGTTCTCGATGAACTGCACTTGGAGCAACGGCACCTTGATGACTTATTGTCACTTGACGAAGCTTTAAAGAAGTTGGCTGGTATTAGTCAAAGAGAAAGCCAAATAGTGGAGTGCCGTGTTTTTGCCGGAATGGATCTTAAAGAAACCTCAGCTGCACTCGGGGTTTCTAAGACCACCGTAAAGCGAGATTGGATGCTAGCAAAAGCCTGGTTAGTCCGCGAAATGAGTTCGTAACGATTCGCTATGTCGATCCATGTAGAGCGGGAGCTAGTCAAGGAACTTTTTTTTCAAGCTTATCAATTACCAGACAAAGAACAGTTCGAATTTTTATCAAAAAAGTGTGGTTCTAAAATAGAACTGCAAGAGGAAGTATTTTCTCTTTTAGCTTCTCATAAAGAATCGAACTCTTTTTTTAGAGAGTTAACCCAAGATATACTGGGGATTAGCATCGATGATGAGGAAGTAGAGCAAGCTTGCAATTCAGATCCTTATCAAATATTAGATACTAACATTAACGATTATTTTGTTCTTGAAAAAGTAGCCAGTGGCGGCATGGGAGAGATCTACAAGGCAAACGATAATCGGCTTAATCGAACAGTTATTCTCAAGTTTTTGCCACCCCATTTGAATACTGACCTGCTAACAATTCAGCGATTTAAGCGGGAGGCGATTACAGCATCGAATATAGATCATTTGAATGTTGGAACTATTTATAGCGTAGAAAGAACGTCCAATGGTTTTCCTTTTATTGCAATGGCCTATTATGATGGGGTGACGTTAGCCAGTGAATTAGAGAAAAAGTCGCTTCCTCCTAACCAAGTGTTGTCAATCGTGATTCAAATAGCGGCTGGATTGAAAGCCGCTCATGACAAAAATATAGTTCACAGAGATATTAAGCCAGCTAACATCATGCTTCTTCCGGATGGAGTTGTTAAGATTCTGGACTTTGGATTAGCAACCGTAGGTGATCAACAGATAACAGCGACCGGACTAAGAATGGGCACATTGGGTTATATGAGCCCAGAACAAATTAGAGGTGAGATACCCAACCCTAAGATAGATATTTGGTCGTTCGGTGTACTTCTATATGAATTGTTACATGGCCATCGCCCTTTTACTGGATGTTCCGACCAGTCTTTGATGCATTCAGTGCTAAATGACAAGGTTAATTTGGAATCAGAAGAAGTGCCAGCGGCATTGAAGCCGATAGTGACAAAATGTTTACAACGAGATCCCGTACATAGATTTCAGTCTATGGATCAACTATCCAAAGCGTTAGAAGATGCAAAACTCGACCTAGAGAAGGGAACAACCTCGCATATCAAGCAATCAATTACGAGGTTTTTGCCTTCAAGCCGATTTGTTCAGGTATTCACTCTGCTAACACTCTTAGTAATAACTTCCTTTATGGGGGGGACGCTGCTTTCCAATCTTGAACCTGACAGAGCAAGTGTTTATCGACTCCCACAAACTAAAAGTGTTGCTATTTATGCTCCAACAACAGAATTATCGCTATTTCAGCAAGGGTTGGTTAAAAATATTTCTCAATCGTTGCATTCGATTAGTCGAAATAGAGCAAACCTATTTGTAGTTCCCTATGAAACACTGCGATCTTATAAAGTGTTTGAACATTCTCAAGCATTGGCGACTTTTGGTGTGAATTTGATTCTCGATATTCAGTTATTGAAACTGGCGGGTCGTGATTCTATAGAGCTTACGTTATTAGATGCAAAGAATCTGTCGGTACTCAGTTCCGTCCAAGTCGTTCAGCCAACAGATAATCTAGCAAGCATACAAGAGAGCCTTAACACTGCCGTATTAGAACTTCTTCAGATAAGCGACTCCATACCTATCAGAAAAGAATTGAGCTCCGTTTCAACAACGAATCCAAGTGCATTCGAACTCTATACACGAGCACAAGGAATACTATCTAACGCAAACACAAAAGAAAACTTGAATATGGCCATCGAGTTATTGCTCGATTCTTTGCAGTTAGATCCTGATTTTTATGCAGCAAAGACTGGATTGGCAAATAGCTATTGGCAACTATATCTAGAAACTAAGGATATTAATTTCGTCAAAAAAGTAGAGAGCCTGTACGAGAAGTTATTGATAGAAAAACCAGAAGATATTAATTCCTATTTAAGTCTTGCCAAATTGCATAGCATAATGGATCGACATGGCACTGCTTTAGCTTCATATAATCTTGCGTTGTCGATAGACCCAAATGATGTGGACATACTGGAAGGGCTCGCTAGTGTTTACGAGAAAATCGGAAAGTTGGAGTTGGCGGAAGAATTCTATACAAGGGGAATTGCTACCAACAAAACTCGATGGGATGGTTACAACAAGCAAGGTGCTTTTTATTTACGTCAAGGGCGATACACTGACGCAATTAAGTCTTTTAGTAAGGTCATTGAGATTGCCCCTGGTAACGCATGGGGGCATGCCAATTTAGGAACGTCTTATTGGTATTTGGGTGATATTGAAAAAACGATTCGATACTTTACTAGCTCATTAGCGCTTCAAGAGGATTACGTTCTTTACAAAAATTTAGGCACACTGCTATTTTACCAGGGAGATTACTTGGAATCTAAAAAATGGTATCTGAAGGCAATTAAAATGAACGATAACGACCATGCCCTTTATGCCAGTCTCGCGGGTGCCTATCATTACAGCGGTGAAGAGGGTTCAATGGTCAATAAAACGTTTAACAAAGCGATATTGCTGGCGGAAAAGAAGTTGAAATTTTTGCCAGAGGATATCGATCTAATGTTAAGTTTAGCTTCATATAATGCTTGGATAGGAGAAGAGTCAATAGCGAAAAGTCATTTGAATGGGGTAATAAACGCACCTCAAATAACCGTACAACAATCATTTCAAGTTGCAATTACCTACCAGATCTTAAATGAAGTCGAGTTAACTTTAACATGGTTGGAAAAATCATTGAAGCGCGGATACCCCAAAGAAATCATTCTCAAATCGCCTGAATTAAAAGAGCTACAGGATCAGCCGAAGTTTATTAAAATGTATAACCGATATTAGATAAGGTCTTATCGATTTTTTAATTTGAGAATCTACAAAACTATTTAGATAGCAGGAACTAAAAAGATCACTGGTACCACAACACACAACAAGGAGAAATAGATGTTCAAAGACCCCAATACTCCCATGAAAGTAATCTATATCTATGGATTAGAGCATTCGACTAGGGAAAACAGTATAATCATAAGACCTGATATCGACTTGATGATTGAAGATGGTGATGTATTCGCAATCATGTTTTTCAAAAATGATGAGATTGAAAACGATGATGTCATCGTGAAACTTGAATCCTCTCAACCACTTCAAACTATTTTCGATACTCAGGAGAGTGAACTGATTGGTCGTTGTCCTCTGAGATTAGACGGAACTCTACAACTAGGCGATAATTGTTTCGCGATATTAAAAGCCGACTTGAAGCAAGATTCTTGTGTAGAAACCCCTGTGGGTGTAACTGTTAATGTTGAGTGGGCTAGTCTTTCCAAAAATGACTATGATGATGTATATCCTCCAGGGATGGAAATAAAAGTTAAACGATAACCTTCTGTGTGGCCTTAACGATTTCCTTGATATCGTTAAGGCCAAATTCCTCTAAACCTCTCTAAATTACTATTGCGCCCTACCTAGGCCCACAATTCTCGCATCAACAAAAATTTCGCAGTTTAAGTCTTGATGTAAATTGATAAGAAAAATTATTTGGGCTCTTTTTTATTTAACTTGCGTAATGGATCTAGCTATTTCTAATTTTAGTCACTCGTAAATGTTATTAGTGAACAATTGGATGTCTTGTTTTAGTTTCAAGGAGGTTTTTAGATGGAAAAGGTCAATCGAGAGGGTGAATTTTATCTGAGGTTACAAAAGTTATTAGAATGCTATTTGTATAGAACCGGCATACCATATTTAAAGTTAGAGATAAATGTTGAAGAGTGTGTGCTAAGTGAGAGCCTAAAAAAAGTAACGGTCAAAGTCAAAAAAGAGGCTAACAGTCTAGTGTCGAAAAATTCTAGATTAGAGGACGATTACACATTTCAAGTTAATCTAGTGCTTAATTACCGTGACAAGAAAATAGGCTCTATTAGCATACTGATACCTAAATCAGATTTTCCAAACAGCCGCCTATGTGAGGTTTTTGAGCCACTACCCAAGCAAATCATTCGACTATTAGCTAGAAGAAAGTTAGCCAAGTTTTCGCAAAGTATAGTTGGCAAGCCATTTAGTTGGCTGGGAGAAAGTAATGGTATTACGAGGCATGAAGAGAGCTTAGATCAGCTTGCAGAAATCGGCAGCAACCTAGCCATCGTCGGCTCTTGTGGTTCAGGAAAACTGTTAGCAGCGCTATCCACTCATATTTTCGGTGATCGCCAAGAACAACCATTTATAACCACCAATTGCGCAGATTGGGAGCATACTGATTTGGATCAGGTATTGGATAAATTATTCCACGATGCAAAGGGCGGAACAATCTATTTTCGATATTTTGACACCCTGAACCATAGTTTCAAAGAACGAGTGCTATCCTTCGCGACGACAAAAAAGACCGTTCATGGAAATGCGTTAGCTACGCCCCCGTGTCGATTAATTATTTCTGTTAATAGTCGAGAGGAACTACATAATACTGATAGCGTACGTAAAGCGTATCCTTGCTTTGTAACGATCGAAGTTCCCGGACTTTCGGAGCGCAAATCTGATATTAAGGAGATCGGCAGGGCGATTTTGGAAAAATTTTGTCAACCAGGTGAAAAGTCGATTACAGAACGAGGCTGGCTGTATCTAGAGCAACTTAATTGGAAACATGGTGTAGAACAACTTGAACTAGTCATTCTAAACCTACTTAAACAATCTAATACTTCTAGACTGGATTATAGTCTTTTAAAAAAGCTCGTACCGAAGATCGATGGTAGTCTACAAGCTAAAATAAGTATCGAAAAAAAGCTTACGATTATTGACCTCGCTATAAAAATAGCAGATGAGGATTTCCTTGAATTAAGTGGCGAACATCCGGCTATTCAAAAGGCAATCACCTATCTGGCTTCAAATTATGATCGAAATTTTGATTTAGAGTTCTTAGCACGACATTCATGCGTTAGTTCATCCCACCTGTCATATCTTTTTAGAAGCCGATTAAACACGAGCTATAAGCAGCTATTAACTCAGTGCCGAATAGAAAAAGCTAAAAAAATGCTAATAGAATTTCCTACAAAACAGGTCACCGAAATATCATTAACACTTGGTTTTTGCGATTTAAGCCATTTTGAAAAGGCATTTAGAAAAAGAATTTCGATGTCTCCTAACCATTTTAGAGAACGTCAGCAATCTAGAGCTGGACGCAAACTCATACTACTTAAACGCTAGTCGGTAGGCTTAATCGTTTTATACAGTTTAATCGTAGAATTTTACACTTTATATAAAAAGAATTTGAATATGATGATGACAGTCTAAAGTATCAGCAAATTGTTTTTAGACTAAACAATACTCTTTAACTTTAAAAGGAAATAATTATGGCGACCGAACAAGCAAGTACTGTCAATCCTCAAATCACTGATGCAATTACGCAAACTAACGTTAAAGTGCTAGCGGAGGCTCCCGCAATGGCAATGGGTAGTTTATACCAAACCATTGGAAACTCTGTTGCAATGGCGGCAGCGAATGCCGTGTATGCACAACAGCAAGCTAACGTAACCTACCAAGCTGCAAGCACCATGGGTGTTAAAGCATTAATTAGCGGCTCTTAGCATTAGTGCTAGCCGTGATACAAAAATGGTGTCAACTAGACCAATTCATTATTTTTATGTCGCGGCTGATTTAATTTAAAGCTTTGCCGTTTTAAAACAATAAGGAGAATTAAATGCCTGCCTCAGAAACTACCTTAGAAAGGGTAAACCCAATTATTACCGATGCTGTTACTCAGACTAACGTCGAAGTGTTAGCTAACGCACCTTCGATGGCGATGGGAAGTTTGTATCAGACTATTGGTAATTCTGTTGCCATGGCTGCCGCTAATGCAGTTTATGCGCAACAACAAGCCAATGTGACTTATCAATCTGCAAGTACTATGGGTGTGAAAGAATTACTATCTTAATTAATAAAGGAGACTAATCATGAGCGATACTCAAACAGTAGTAAATCCGCAAATTACCGATGCAATTACTCAAACTAACGTTAAAGTTTTAGCTGAAGCGCCAGCGATGGCGATGGGAAGTTTGTATCAAACAATCGGTAATTCAGTAGCAATGGCAGCCGCTAATGCGGTTTACGCACAGCAACAAGCTAATGTAACTTACCAGGCGGCAACAACAATGTCGGTTAGTAAGTTAGTAAAAGGCTAAATAATGTTTAAGGAGACTGTGGACTTCTTGTGAAGCGGTCTCCCTAAATATTTTCGGTAAGCAATATGAAATCAGAAACAACTGTTCAACCTCTAATAACAGATTCGGTAGTGACTAGCAGCGTCCAAAACGTTGCCAGTGCCCCAGCTGTCTCTATGGGGAGTTTGTATACCAATCTCTCTAATAGTGTTGCCTTATCAGCAATTAATGCGGTGCATGCACAACAGCAAGCTAACATTGTTCATCAAGCGGCGACTGCGAAGGCTGTTGCCTTATTACTGGGCGAAGAGTGAGTTTAATTAAAACTAATTTTATCAACCACCAAGGAGTCAGTCATGGCTAAGCCAAAGGAATCGACAAGCGAAGTTGGCGTCGTAGTGAATAAACAAGTGGTGAACGCGGTAGCTGCAACCAATTACGCCGTGTTGGGCGAGTCCGGGAACGAAGCTCAAGGTGTCGCTTTTGAATCGATGGCTCACTCTTTAGCTTTAGCAATGCAAAATGCCCAGGCGACTCAATTTGGAGCAAAGCAAATAAGCAGCACATGCGTTGCAAAAACCTGTGCTGCTATTCTTTCGATCAGTTAAGGAGTAAGTAATGAGTAATACAGAAGATACACCTCCTTCTTGTCTTGAAGTGTTTCAAGAATCGAACGCTGCTACTAGTAAAGCTGTGCTCAACAGTAAGGGGCCGGACTCTAAAAATAAGATAAAACCACTTGCCTACGGCACAGGGATAGCTGTTCAGTCTATATCGCAGTCGGTTGCTATCGCAGTACAAGATGCGTCTGATTTAATGAGAGATATAGCGACTATTGAGTCAACCGCTATCGGTGTTGCAACAAAAAAAATGATCGCCGAGAAGAATCCACTTTATATTCCTATCATTGAAAGCTGTCAAAAGACTATGTCAGAAGCTTCAAAATACTGGTTGGAAGTGGGTGAAAATGGTGCCAAAGTTTTAGGCGCATACCAGGCCGTACTAGATAAATCTGGAGGAGAGTAAGTGATGGATATACCGCAAATTCCTTTTTCAAAATTCGAAGACACTTCAGAAATGAAAGTAGATGACGAGTATTCAAATGAAAAAGTCAAAGAGTTCGAGAAGGAGATTGAATTAACTAATCAAAAATACATGCAAGATTTTCAAGAACAAATGAAAGACCACCAAATGGCGATTGAAAAAATGAACGCTGCCACGACGCAGTTTATCGAAACTGCAATGAATGCCTTAGGTGATTCGAAGGATAAATAACTAAAAAATTCTGAACAGAAAGTAACCAACAATTCATAGCGATTACTAGCTGACTTTCTCTTTGGACTCAATTTTCAAGGTGATAAAAATGGTAAGTTCAATAATTAAGTCGTCTTCGATTAAGTTTGAATACGAAAACAAGGAAGACAATTTTTGGAGGTTCTACACTAGTCGAGTTGAGAGAGTCTATGATGAGCATAGAGAACATCATCGACATCACGAGCATAACCACCATGAGCATCACCACCATGAATATCAACTATATCTTGAGATGAAAGTGTTAGTACCTGAAGTTGGTATTGTTACTCAAAAATTTGAAGTGTCGAAGGAGATGTTCAACGAACTGTCAGACTGGATGCACCAAATTCATGAGAAAAAATGAAGTGTAATTTAAACTAATAATTCATGAGGAAAAATAAAATGTCCGAAAGTAAAAATAAAGTTACTTATGACCAAAATCTGATCAGACAAACGTGTGGAAAGCTATACACTTCGGATGACAAGGGAGAGCTGGTGCAATCCGGCAACTGGTGTTTTCAATTTTCTGGAGAGAATTCTGAGCAAATGAATGTCGTCGTTAACTTGTCTGGTAACAGTGCTATGGCAGCTGCGATGGGTACACCCATGACTTCAATGGGGGAGTTAGATAAAGATTCAGTGCAAGAACTTAAAGATTGGTTAAGTGACATTTTGCAAAAAATGAATGAGAAAGCTGACGACGGGAAAAAGTAATCGAATTCGCAACTGGCTCAATCGCTGGTTAATACCAAAGGAGTTAGAGAAGTGGTCAATCAAAAAATGAAGAATATTGAAAACGTCGTGGTATTAATGTTGGAGAACCGTGGGTTCGATCACCTTCTCGGTTGGTTGTACGAGAAAGATGAGCAAAATAAGCTAAATATTATTAGCAAGAATGGTGACTCTAGAAAATTTGTCGGACTGAGTTCTATGAGCGAGTCCGAGCTTTTCGATTTAGCTAACACATCACCTTTTGATCCCTATAAAGCCTCGCCGATCATAAAAGGAGCAACAGCACCCATGGTCCCAGGACAAAATCCTGGTGAACATTTTGTACACATTATGGCTCAAATGTGGGGTAGAACAAATCTGGAGGTTGATTGGTCTGACAAACAAAATCGGGACGCCGAAATTAAGGCAATTCAGTCAATCAGGATGAAAAAGTCTGCTCCAATGAACGGATACTTGTTGGATTACTACGACGTGATCAAAAGTAACGGTGTAAAGCCAAAAGAAGAAGAAGTAAACGAGATCATACAAACTTACGTACCCTGTCAGCTTCCTGTATTAAGTGGCTTAGCACGATATTATGCAGTATCTGATGAATGGTTTTGTTCGGTTCCAAGCCAAACCAATACTAATCGAGCGTTCAGTATGGCAGGTACATCCCGTGGCTTAGTGACAAATAATTTCTATGATGCATACAAAGGAATATCGCAAAGTCTAATGAACCCAGGTATTTCTGCAATGTCGTCTTATGGCAAAGTAATGATGGGCCACGGTGGTTCTCATTCCGACCAGCTACCTGCGAACACCCGTAACATCTTTGGTACTCTATCGCAGCATCAGAAAGAATGGAAAGTTTTTTGGCAGGACCCTTGGCCACCTCAAGATGTTTCTATAGGTAAGCAGTATCAGTATGTCAAAACAATGTTTCCAGAATTGAAAGATGAAAAGTATAAAAAGAATTTCGTAAAGTTTGATGCTAAGGATCCTAAAAACGAACTTTTCAAACAGGCTAGGGAAGGAACGCTTCCGGCAGTCACTTGGATAGAGCCAAAGTGGGGAGGAGGGCAGAGCTGGAATTCCAATTTACGCCAAGTCGGTAATGATATGCATCCTGTCTGTGATACTACCATTGCAGAAGATTTTGTTGCCGAGCTCTATCGCTGTCTTACAAGCTCTGAGAAGTGGAATAAAACCTTATTTGTGATTACTTTCGATGAAAATGGTGGAACTTACGATCACGTTAGTCCTCCGACAACGTCGTCCACTGGATTGGATAGAGCTCCAATGCCAAACGATTACGAACATATGGATATTCAAACTCGAACCGAGTTCGGCTTCGATTTTGAACAGTTGGGGATCCGCGTGCCGACTCTTTTTATATCGCCTTTGATTAAACGAAACACTATCATTCGCTCCGATGATGATACCAAATTCGATCACACGTCGCTGATTGCCACAATTTTAACTTGGCAAAATATCGATAGAAAGTATTGGGGAATGGGAAAGCGCGTTGATCAAGCACCACTATTTGATGGCGTTTTGCAAATGGACAAACCTAGGGAGCCTGAATCATTATCTGAGGCGTTAAACGTTGACGCTACCAAGCCATGGTTTGCTCCAACAAAGGATCCCATTAAGTACTCTGAGACGGTCTATCTGCAGTGGGTTGGTAGTCGTTGGCCGGAAGAGTCTGATAAAACTTACTATTTGTCGTCAGCGAGCTGGTCTAGACTCGGACGGGCATGGTATCCAACTATAAGTGAGGACAAATGTAATGCGATTCCGGTGGTATTTCTAAATGCTCTCGATGATGAAATAACTGGTCCGTTGCTTAATATGTCAGAAGTGAAGATCGTCACAAAAGAGTCTGCGGTTAAAGACAAGTGTTGTCTCGGGGCGTTTCATAATTCTAAGTACCTTTATTACTGGAAAAACGATGATGAGTCAGGAATTAGATGGCAAATTAGAAGTTTTTCAAGTCGTGATGAACAAGGCATGTTTACTAACAACGATGATATATATCTAGTATCCAAGTTAGCACCAAACAAAATTCAAAATGTATCAGAACGAGTGAGTCCTGATCCACTTCAGCGAATGGTCATGTCGCCAGACGACCGCGAGTATTTAACGACTAAAGCCGGCGAATGGGGAATATGGAAGGTTCTTAAAGAGCTACCTATCGAACAACCCGAACTAATTTAGGAAAGAAATATTATGAGAAATCTAGATAATATACAACGTAATCGAATGCTAGGTCAAAGGGAAAGCTTTTGGCGTTCAGAGCGCACAACAGCAAGTAGAGTTATTGACTTACTCAACAGTGACTTTGGATATCGCTCAGCTATGAATGTATTTGCGAATTTTATTTCAATGAATATTTTGTTATGGGGGAATGAGTGTGACCGGATAACCCGGAAGCAAGTTAGCCGAGCGCTAAGTAATGAGAACGGACTGGGCATTTGGAGAGATTCTCCTGCGACTTTGGACAGCGTTCTAAGTTGGATCGCAAGGGGCCGAAAATGGGATGTAGAAGGTGCTAGCGAATTGTTCAGACTTTTTGTCGCGGTTGTTGAAGAAGTGGAAAAAGAAGTGGAAAAAGAAGTCGCAACTGCGACCGGTTTAAAAATGATAAAAATCACGTCCACCAATTATCAATTTTCTGACCAAGAGAAAGCTCGTTATTCATCACACTATGAACTAGAAGCGCTATCAGTTGATAGCTTTAAAAGGTTTTCTAAGGATATGGCGAGTATAAAAAATAGAACACTTAACGGAGTTAAATTGTTTACCAAAACCGGTGCTAATGGCCCAATTGATCCAGATAAACCAAGAAGTCGTTGGAGTTTGGCAGATGCTTATGAGCGAATCATTGATCTAAAGAATGACGACGTTAACTCTAAGCGTCGAATGGCTAGAATGCTAACTAATTCTTCCGGTGGAACGAATATTCACTCCCTAAAACCCAATAGCTTGATTGGCACTATCGAGTGGATTTACGGATTAGCTTCCGGCGCTGATACCTCAGGAACTACAGCCGAGATTTTAGCACTCTGTAAGCTTTTTGAGAATTATTTACCTAAACAAGAGATAGATGATATGACCTCTGGAGTTTCCTGGTATTTAGGCCCGGTGTTAGCGATGATTAAAAATGGTCATCACACTATGATTGAGAGTGCGATTGCTATAACTATGGGAGAAAGGACAGAAGAAGAAAACACGTACCAATGGCCGGTTAAATACGTACCCGGATTTTACCAAACTATGATGATGCCCGCTCCAGAGAACTATCCGGAAAGAACTTTGTATCAACAAGTGTTCGATGAGTTGAAAGCATTAGCAATGCAAGACAATTTTCAAATGTTTCTATATCGTCCTACTGAAAATGCCTGGGGAGCCAGCGAAGAATATAATGTCTCTTTAGCAGGTGGAACAATCATTAATAATTACAACTATGTGATGCGAACCGGTGAAGAGATAAGAAAGCTTGAACTCCCCTTACTATTAGACCGAATTACAGCTTATATTGCCGAACGGGGAAAAGGTCAGTCTACGCTGACACAGGTAGAAGCCATTTATACAATGGTAAAGAATCTTACTCGGACTGAATAGTTAGCTAAAACTTTTATTCAATAAACGTCAGCCGACTAAGTACAAGGTAAACTCTTAATTTCCGGCCCTAGTCGGCCAGTATTCATACTCGCTGTTAAATTTGAGGATGTATAGGAATACTATCTCTCATACCCATTAGTCCATTTTACAATATTAATTTATTTCCAATTGAGATAATGTCATCGAGTGCTCGTTACAACGAAGCTATTAGAATCAAAATCTTTAAAACATTTTGTTTGTAAAGAAATACCAAGTTGATACCTTGGTCACAAAACAAAAATTTGATGTGCATTCTAATCGGATTGAGTTGTCGTCTTTCGAGTTCGCTCTTATACTAAAACAGGCCTAACCCAAAAGGGTTGCATCATTACCAGATATAATTTTTAGAAAAATTAGCCATTTCTACTGTTGTTTATAACCTGGAGCGTAGTATGAAACTAACATCCGATAAATCTTTTTTTAGTCCTTCTGAAAGTGAGCCTTCCGCTGAGCCAGCACAAGAGTCTTATCAACAAACCAAACCTATCCAAGAAGTACCAAAGCAGCAAAAAAATAAATCAGTCATCGGTGGTAATATTAAATTTAGAGGAGAATTAATTGGTACCGAAGATATTCATATTGAAGGCACTGTTGAAGGTACTATTATCATGGAAGGACACAACCTTACCATCGGTACTCAAGGCACAATTGATGCTAATGTTCACGCTAACAACATAACAATTAATGGTAGTCTTACCGGTGATGTGCTTGCAGATGAGTTAATATCCATTAGAGAGTCCGCGCAAGTCAAGGGTAATCTGATCGCCCCCAGAATACAGTTAGATGACGGCGGTAAGTTCCGTGGTTCAATGGATATGATTGATAATGATCAAGAAAAGAAAGATTCTATTCTAAAGTTCAAAGAAAAACTGATTCATCCTCATTTGCCTGCAAAATCAAGCACTAATAAAAATGCGACAAGCGCGAATCAGCATTCTAATAGTAATAAGAAGAATAGTACTGAATTAACCGCCAAAGAAAACAAGAAAACCGACCGCTAAATATTGATAACCATTTGCTAGAACGCGTTGATGAAAACTGTTGGTTCGAATGAAAACATACAATCTCCAGTAGAGCGGTCGAACTTACTTCAACAAATGATATCACCGGGAGATGTTGTTTTAGATTTAGGTTCTTTTGCTTCCGGAACTACTCAAGCTTTACTCTCTCGACGCTGCCGGTGTTACGTAGAAGATATCCCTGTATTTCTGAATGAACTACAAGTTCACGATAACTTTGATTTTGAAAACGCTCTGCGACAACACTTAGTGATTGCCAATGACGATGTGAAAATTGATGTGATCCTTACATGGGATCTATTTCATTATCTCGACTTATCTGAAATTGCTTCATTGTTTAATATTTTGGAAGAAAAAATCGTTCCAGGAACCATTATCCATTCGACTCGATATATGGGGCAAGATATCCCCGAAAGGCCACAGCTGTTTAAGCTGTCTGATGATCTAAGCTATAAAATGCTAGAGAAGAAAACATCGTTAAAAGTGCCCAATTATTCGCATGCGACGATTGACCTGTTGACTAAACTAAAACATTTTAGTCTTAATGATACCCTCACTCATAGTCAGAGCTTCAATAAAGGGCTGGTAGAGTATTCTCTCGTATATTCTGACAGCCGCAGCAAAATTAGGCCTGTTCGCCCTATGACTTATGAAATTAGAAACTCTTCTGAATATCATGAAAATCAACCTATTGAACTTCCCAATCTAACTAAGCTACTAAGAAAACATGAGCGACAGCAGATGAGTTGTATTATCGACTTGGGCAACTCTCTCTATTCTAATTACGATCAATTAATTCGAATGTCCGAGATCGTTTTACAAGAAGATCTTTACGCATCGATAATGTGGCAAAAAAAAACGTCGATTGAAGAGCTGGCTACATCCCCTCAAGATTTCTTGAGTTTAAAAGACTCAGTGAATTTGGACTTAGTTTTGATGTGGGATATAGCTAATTTTTGTCAGCCAAGAGAATTGGAGGAGTTAATTAAAGAACTTAGTCGTTTTATGTCGGTAGGAGGATTGCTGCATTTGGTTTTGCCTCATTCTGGTTTGTCTGCAGAACAACCGGCACGCTTTAGAATAAATGACAAGTATGAATCCTCTTATTCAGGTAATTTGACCGGAAGCTCCGGTCAAGCGGTGCTTACAACTGGGCATATTGTCAGGCTAATGAATGGTTTTAAAGTCAATTCCTATTATTTCGGTACCAACGAGGATGGTAGTTGCTATCAAGAGTATTTATTTGAGCTTATGTTTAAATGATTTTCAGAGATGGCTATTACCTTACGTAGAATAATCGCTTAATGGAAGATGGATTAAATTTTGATAGAGGTATGGTCGAAAAGATATGTAAGATTGACCAAGTGCCGATGATCTTTAGGAAGCTCTTATCAGTAATGTTGTATTCAAATATATAGTTAAATAATAAGATAAAAATGACAGAGTAGGCCGCTATCTGTGAAAAGAATTTCACAGTCTTTATTGGGTTCCCTTCCTTAACAAATAGCATCCAAAATGAGAACACATACCAAGTCATTATGTGATAGAAACCCATATAATGAAAATGCAATGGTTTACCATCAAAAAGTGTAAATCCAACCACTGCTATTAGCGGGAACTCAAACAGACTTAATGTGGTTTTATCTTTGGTGTAGATTATTAGTGGCACGAGACTTACGACACCGATTACAACAATTATTAATCTAAGTGTCTCGGGCATTTGAATAAATCCGACCGAGCCACAAGATGCATAGAACACTGTTCTTATCAGTGCTAGGGTTTCTTCTTTGCCACTTTCTGGCGCCTTCATTTTGAGTAGATAGGCGTCTGAAAGGGCGGCATGAAAAATCAGAAAGTAGGGGGCTAAATAAGGCTTTTCAATCGCAAAGAACAATCCAATTATAAGTAAAACGGAGGCGATTAAAAGTGCAAACTTTTTTTCTTTCATTGCCAGCAGGTTAGCTTTCGAATAATAAAATCCCATTGCAAAGTGCGAAAAAAGTAAACCAACGAAAATGGCTCTAAATGGAAAGCTTTCTAATTCAAACAGCAAGCCTAAAGCTAGGACAAATAACATGCTGGTCGCACGACAAGTAATTAAAAATAGATTTGAAAAGGCCATATTAGCTTTCCTCTTTACTCGATTGTATTACCTTAATTGATCAGATTAGAGTTTAGAGAGCTCAAACGTTGATGGATAGTACATAAAGTTTACTACCCAGTGCTAATAGGTCATGCTATCGTTAATTGACTGGTAGTAATGTAAAAGGATCAGACTAATGGATGAAAAATCAGGCTATGGGCAATTTTGTCCACTCGCTATGGCTGCAGAATTCCTTTGTACCCGCTGGACTGTGTTGGTTTTAAGAGAGTTATTGTTAGGTTCAGTGACCTTTAACGATATAAGTCGTGGCGTTTCTAGAATGTCCCGGACCTTATTATCCAAGCGGCTAAAAGAGTTAGAGCAAAGGGGGCTAATTACCAAATCTATTATGCCTAATAAGCGTGATACTTGCTATCAACTCACTACTGCGGGTCAATCGCTGAGTAGCGTGGTGTTTGGAATGGCAGACTGGAGTCAAGAGTGGCTGCACATAGAACCTGCATTGAAAAATATTAGTGTCGATCATTTGCTGTGGAGCCTGCGTCGAAGTGCTAGTTATCACCCAGATTTACCCAAGAAGTTTACGGTTCATATCTATTTCCCCGAACAACCTGAAAGCAAACAAAATGGTTGGTTGATCTTCGATGAAGGCAAAGTTGATCTATGTATTATCGACCACGGTTTTGATGTCGATGTACAAATTGAGGTTTCAGCAGAAACCTTGACTAAAGTTTTCATGGGGTGGCAAGCGTTTGAAGATGCCAAAATGCTAGGAGAGTTAAAGCTCAAAGGCCCAAAAAGATATATTCGTAATGCCAATCTGTGGTTAGGCCATAGTCGATTAGCTAACATAAAAAAACAACCGCTAGAGTTGCGAGTATCCTAGCTTTTTTGCTCGAATAAAACCTGACTAACTAGATAGCCGCCTTTGAGGCTTGGGTCTTCATTCGCAAAAAATTTACCCCAAAGCGGTCATCCCCCTAAGATAAAATAACGTCCCTTTTAATAGTGAGTATCGCTTTTACCTTGATATCCGATCAATAGGACTAACAACCGATTTCCCTCTTTGTTCGGATACCTGTAGGTAAATTTGAGTAGTGGATACGCTGGCATGTCCCATGAGTTCTTGAAGCGTTCGAATGTCCATTCCGTTAAGAATGCATTGACTCGCGAACGAATGGCGAAAAGTATGAGTGCTTGCTGGCTTATATATTGGAGCCGTTTTTATCGCTTGATTAATTTTCTTTCGCATCACAGAGACATCAATGTGATGTCGTCCTGAAACTTTATTAGGTGTATCTATAACAATGGCATTCGAAGGAAATAAGAACTGCCAGGCAAACTCGTTACGTGAGCTTAATTGGTCAATACTCTGCCTGTAAGGTATGAAAACACATCCATGACCATTGGCCAAATCTTCTTCATGCAAAGCATGAACGATAGCTATTTGTCGTCTTAATTGACTGACACAAGCTTCTGGCAGCAAAGTGACTCTGTCTTTGTCACCTTTACCCGAACGCACAACTATTTGATTCATTTCAAAATCAATGTCTTTGATTCTTAGTGATACGACTTCAGATATCCTTAAACCAGAGCCGTAAATAAGACTAGCTGCTAACGCATATTTTCCTTTTAATTGTTCTAAAACCTTTGCAGCTTCTGAAGAAGAAAATACAGTTGGCAGTTTCCTAGGCTTGCTGGCCAATTTATAGTTTAAGTTTGAGACGGAAATCTGGAGGAATTCTCGGTAGAGATAAATAAGCGCGTTTAATGCAACTCTTTGAGTGCCCTTACTGCAACGTCTTTGACATGCAAGATAGCTCAAGAAATCCTCGATTTCTTGCTCTGCCATGGTGTTGGGGTGCCTTTTATTGTGATACCGAATGTAGCGCAAAACCCAATGTACATAAGACTTTTCTGTCGTGTAAGCAAGGTTATGTGCCCGAATGTGCAACTTTAAACGATCCATTAGTCGAGTTGATTTGGGATCAACTAGTTGGCGAACATCCTTCATACGCACCTCCTTTCTCACTCCAAAAAATACTACCTATACAAGTAGCTTTTGTCAAATGCTAACTCAAAGAACTAATCTAGAAATAACGCAAAGTGCCTTATTTGTCTGGTGGACGGAAGCTAACCGGTTGAATTTGTAGAATAAAAATTTCATATCGATAAAGCTAAAACAGGTCAATAAAAACAGGCACATTGCCGCATTTGTAAGACGCTAAAAAAATCAATGTCCAGTTACTTGTTGAAACTATTGGAGAAAGTAAGTAAATTCAGTCATTCGTAAATTAATTAACGCGCAAAGCGCAAACAGCGCATCGTGCAATTTTATTAGCTGTTAGGCATACAAGGACACCATGCTGAATTTAAATATCGAAAAAATGAAATTAAGCGTTCCGGTAGAGGTGATAGCAGAGAGTGAGTTCACTTCTCAGTTTATTGCGAGATGTGTACCTGAAGAGCAATTCGAACTCCAAGGAGATAAGCACGAAGACTATGACATAGAATTATCTGAGATCGTAGAATCGTACTTAGAAAAGGCCTTTCCTAGTGATTCTGATTCAGAAGTATGGATTCAATCTGAACAATGCAATGGCGATGGCATAAGAACAGTTTCGTTTACGACAATAGCAGATTTTGACGAACGCCATGTGCTTGGCTTATTAGCTCTCGTAAAAGGAGAGTATGAGCCGTTCTCTATACTTTGTAGATTTCATGAAGACTTTGAAGATGGGGCTGAGATTGGAAGTGTAGGAATATTTAAGGGGCAAGTTTTGATTTCTGATGGAATTATTAAACAAATGCCTAACCAGAAATTGCAAAATATTCAGGCTTATAAAGCGCCTGAATTTTTGAATTAGGCGTTACACATAGGATATGGACAAAATAATTCGAGCGTTCGAAGAAGCTCTTTACACATTTCCTGACTTTTATTGGATATATCCTTTAAATATGTTTCAGGCGTTTATATCTGGTATAGATGCGGTATTGTTTTGGAGCTTCTATTTTTTGCTTATAACAATCTGCCTCTTTAAAATAAAGAGTCGCACCTTCAAATTTTGGGTGGTTGTGATATTTCTTTTGCCTGGAGGATTCGCAATGGGTGGATTCTCTACGGGGCCTTGGGCTTTTATGACTGCAAGCGCAATCTATAATCTGGATCTGCACAACTCAATAATGAACATGACTTATCTTATTTCCAATATTATTGTTTGTCTTGTATTCGTTAACTTGTTTAAACTTTATAAATCTAGGAAGTCTGTGACGAATGTGTAACCATAAACGGCAATCGACAAAAAACAACGCTGCGCAATTTTGCGGCTGCGTTGGGCGTTAAGTGCACAAGTAGAATTACGGATAATCTCTAAATGGATGAACCAGATTTAAATCAGGAACAGCTAGAACTAGTATCTAATTTGAGTTCGAGCGAGCTTGAAAGTATTGATGCGGCACTGCTTTCTAATTGTAGCAATCAGTGGCGAAAGGTTGCACGAGTAGTTGGTACTACTATGATGGAAGATGTACATAGAATTGAAGGAATTCCCGATCTCTTTTATGCTCAACGCATTGAGAGCTTGGTTGAAAAAGGTGTTTTATTATTTCAAGGAAACTTAAAGAGCTTGCGATTTAGTGAGGTAAAACTAGCGTGAAAGCACTTAACCATGCATTGGAATCGACGCAAAACACGAGCTGAAGTAGCACCATGATAATAACTCATACTATCAGAATTTTACTCGTCATCAGTATTTTAGGTGTCAAAGTCTCAGCCAGCGAAAGTTTGGCTGGTACATACTATTTTACTCAATATATTGTTTACCAAGAAAAAGGCGAAGAAGTAAAAGCAAGTGAGGGCGTACTTTATATTTCACAAAATAAGTTTTCTGCTGACGAGATAATGGCTATTAAAAAGGTTCATGTCATCGGAAATGCGACGGATGAATGGTTAGATAATTATTACAGTGACAAAGATATTTGTATAGCTACCACGCCAAAGCCTCCCGGGATTGTACCTGATAATATACCGTCCACAATCTTAAGCGGACGTAAAGCTGATTACAAAATTACTATTCAAGTTGAAAAATGGCCTGATTGGGCTTATTTCATTAATTTAGAACTGATACAGCAAGATCTAAAAATGAGTGGGTTTGGAGGAAGCCGCGCGTTTGGCTATATCTCTGAGCGATTCGAAGTTATTAAAATTGGAAATGTAGGGCTTAAGACCTGCCTAAGTATGATGGAAGCAAGTAAAAATATATGGTGGCCTACCAAGTAGGTCTTATGTAGTGTTTACCATACGCTGCAAAAAATCAGGAAAAAGCGCCTGAATTTATGAACTAGGCGTTGAACAGCCGCATTCAAAAATATAATCCTACTAACCTAAAACTTACTGACTGTCCGCAATATCGCGATAGCTGTCTCAGATAACCCTCAACTAAATAAATCGATTCATAGCAAAAATGAAGCTTGATGACGGTAACAGCAATTCAAGTCATACATCCAAAGTTTGCAGAAGAAAATTATGCCTCACTAACTTAGTTTCCTTGCTTTGCTCGATAAACCACTTTCCCATTTACTACTGTCATTTTTACTCTTACATCTTTAATTTCTTCGGCAGGAATTGAAAGAATATCCTTTTCCAAAACAACAAAATCGGCAAGATAACCTGCTTTTAGTTGACCCAATTTATCTTCTTGAAATCCGGCGTAAGCATTATTTTTTGTATAAGCCGTTAACGCTTTTTCGACACTAATTTTTTGTTCTGGAACCCAACCATCTGGATTTTTTTTGTCGATCGTTCGTCTAGTGACAGCCGCATAGATTCCATGCATTACATTCATTGGTGCTACCGGTGCGTCTGAACCAAAAGTAACAATGGCCCCTTTATCTAATAAACTATCAAATGCATAAGTGGTTTTTATTCGCTCTTTGCCAATTCGTTTTTCCGCCCAGCGACCATCATCAATCGCATGAAAAGGTTGCATGGAAGCGATGATTGAATGTTCCGCAATTCGATTAATGGCACTCTGACTTAAATGTTGAGCGTGTTCTATGCGCCAACGTCGCTGGGGATTATTAGGGTTTTCTTTCTCTACTTTTAAAAATTGATCTAAAAGCCAGTCGTTCGCTTTATCGCCGATTGCGTGGATGGTTACATGAAGTCCCGCCGCATCACCTTGTTTAATCCAAGAACTAAAATCATTTAAATCGTCTATTGGAAAACCTTTTTTATCTGGCTCGTCATTATAGGCTTGATAGAACCATGCTGTGGTGCTCCCAAGTGAGCCATCAACTAAACCTTTGAGTCCGCCCCAACGATGCATCTGATTGCCGCGGCCATTTTTCTTAACAAACTTGGCTAGTTGCGCGTGGGTTTGTAACGGTACAAAGCTATAGACCCTCATATCCAGTTGTTGATTTTGAGCCAATTTTTTAAATGCATGTAAATGTTGCCATTGGCCCATATCATGAATTTGGGTTACCCCGTAGCTGAGCGCATGTTTCACTCCTTGTTTAAACTCGTTGGCTTGCTGTTGAATACTTAGTTCTGGAATAACTTTAGAGATCAGCAGCATTGCAGCATCTCGAAATACTCCCGTTGGGTTACCATTGTCATCGCGCACAATTTCTCCGCCGGGTACTTCTGGTGTATTTTTATCGACTCCGGCTAACGACATTGCTTTGGAGTTTGCTAACGCCATGTGGCCATCGGTTCGTAATAGAAATAGAGGATTGTTTGGGGTGACGTCATCGATCCATTTTGCTTCTGGTAACTGACCACCCCAAGCTTCATGATCCCATATCCCCATTAGAATCCATTGTTCTTTGCTAAGAGTCTTTGTGAAGTTTGCAATTCGTTTTACAAATTCATGTTGGCTGGGTGCATCTCGTAATTGAACCGCTGACAGAAGTCCTGAAACATCCGCAAAATGGGTATGATTATCGATAAAACCAGGGGTAACTCGAGCACCCCGTAAGTCAATAACTTCGGTCTTTTGGTTTATTATTTTTCTTAACTGTGAATATTCACCAACAGCTAAGATTTTATTACCTTTAATTGCCAAGGAACTAGCTGATGGAGTTGTGCTGTCTCCGGTCCATATTTTAGCGTTCGTATAGATATAATCTGCATATGTTTTATCGGCAGCACTTGCTGCGTTTAATACGAGTCCAGCAATTGAAAATAAGAATAGCGTTAGTAATTTGCAAGAATTCATCGAGCGACCTCTTGAAAGCTTCGGTTGTGCGAAGGCTAGTACCACTATGAGTCAGATTAACCATTTAAACTCAAACTCTGCCACAAGAACTTTGAGTGTATCAAAGATTGTCGTGTGGTTCGAATTCCGCCTGCGTTTGTAGTTAAGAGATTGTTAACTTAGCTTTTTTAAGAAACACACAACTCGTTCAACTTCGGTATAGCCTAAATGGTTGTGCATAGCGATGCTTGTATGGTTATCAATCTCAGTGTCGCTCGCGATTTCTCCGAATCCCTTGTCTTGTGCCCATTGCTCCGCTGCTAGCATTAGACCCTTGCCGAACCCATGACCTCTAAATTCATTTCTCACAAACCAGCCTTCAACGTAAGGTATCTTAAATTCAGTTGAGCCTTCGGCAAAGTTTCTTATATTTAGCTCAATAAAACCCACTACCTGCGCTTTTTGATTCTCTATCAAAAGTGCTTCCACTATATCATTAGAGCAGTTATCAAAATAATTATCGATTTGCTCTGGGTGCAGGTGACTCGAATCCGGCCAAAGTTGACTTCGCATTTTCACCCATTCATTCTTATCGGTCGATGTCGCTTTCCTAATACTCATTTTGTTCCGCTTAATCTATTTCAGCATTTGTCTATAATATCACTGAAATTCAGGCTCGATAACTGAGATGGGCTGGTTTAAACTGCATTTTAGAAGACTGTTTATCGTCAGGCTATTTCTACGAGGTTGTAAATAAAAGTTCAGTTACATCAGAGATTGCCTTAAACTGCTGTAATGAGTCCCGCATGGGCGAATAATTCCGCGTGAAAGTAAGTGAGCTGGAATTTAAAATTTGAGTGAAGAAGAATAGATGATTGAATTATCTCCAGAAGAGTTTGTGGTACGCTGTCAGCACTCTAGTAATGGTGCTTATGATTTGTTTAAACAAATTCTTAAGCTTTTAGAGGCGGAAAAAACTCGCGTATCGGCCTATCAGTTTTTAATTGAACTAAGGCAATATTTTGAGCGGACCAACCCGAAAGAGTGCCACTTTCAATTTTTGAAACAACAAGTGTTAGACAATCATGATCAAACACTAGATCTGGACTTGCTGCAATTTCCAAGTACCTTTCTCCCTGAAGCATGGTCTTTCACATTCTATGAAGGATTGCTCCGATATCCCCATGACGAGTTTCAGAATAAGCAAGTGGTTGAATTGGGTTGTGGTATCGGATGGATTTCCATTGCAATTGCTATGCGATACTCACCTCGTGTGGTTTATGGATTGGACATTAATCCTAAAGCGACTACCTGTGCAAAGCTAAATCTATACCTTAATGCGATTAATAAGGACGGCTCTTTAAAAATGCTGGCCAACGGAAAGTCACTACTAGAGTGCGTTTCATTTAAAGAATCGAATTTGTTTGACTGCTTTGGAAATTCAGAAATTCATTTCGATCGAATTATTGGATGTATACCGCAAGTACTTAATCCAGAACCAGAAGTCATGGAGACATTGATTGCAGAAACTGCCAGTGACGAGTACTTGCATTCTCTTAGTAACTATTTTGCTAAACAGGGATTTATCGAAGATCAGTTTGGACTTGGATTGATCGCAAGAGCCGTTGAACAATCGATTCCTTTGTTAGACTCCAGCGGAAAGCTAATCTTGAATCTCGGTGGGCGACCCGGTCGTTCGGTACTGGAAAGACTAATGCAGCGTCGTGGATTTAATGTGCGGCGTGTTTGGCAAACTCAAGTGGAACAAGCGGCCGACACTGAGATAGATACGTTAGTTGATATTGAGAAAAACACGGGTCATCGTTTTGAGTTTTATATGTCCGCTAACTCAGATATACCAATCGATGCGCGTGTGGCTTTGGAGTATGCTAAATCGGGAGGAAAAATTTATCATTCGGTCGATGTTTATGAAGCGACCATGCTGTTTCCTGATCAAGTTAAGTCGATATATCAATCCGTTGATGATTTAGCCAGTGATAGTGTAAGGAGCGCGGTGGATTTAACTTATGACAATATAGAAGATGCCGAGGAACGCTACTTTTTCTTAGCTTATTTGGCTAAAGTTTTGGCCAGCACAACTCATTTTCCCTACCATCATACTGCCGGACTCGATTACTTTAGGCAACAATTAGCTGAATTCTTTAACTACTATCTGAGGTTGCAAACTTCTGAGCAACAATTAATTATCACCCCAAGCCGGCGCGAGATGTTGAATAACTTGCTTAGTTGTTATCAACCAAAGTTGGTTTTAATTGGTAAAACGTTATGGGATTTAGTGAGCAAGCGATTTGATAATGATAAGACTCAGCTAATGCAAACACCGCTTCGAGTCGAGTATTTAATCGAGTTGATGACTCGTTTGAAGCCAGAGATTGTCATTACACAATTGGATGAGTATGAGATCCAATCAACCCAACTTGTCGCCCAGCTTGTGGAGACCGCTAATCGATGTAACGTATTACTTATTCTTGATCTAACAGAAAGTATTGATCTCAGTAGTCAGCCGAAAATTCATGGGATCTTTCGATATTTATCAGAGCGAGCGCTACCTAACAATTTAGTGGTGATGGCTGGATTACTGAACAATCGTGTCTATCAAAACTATTCATTGAATATTACATTAAGTGGTAATCAACAAGTCATAAAGCATTTGGAAGATGCTGCTGAGTTGACTTACAGCCGTACACCTAGTTTAAAGCAATTCTATTATGGGCACTTATTGGAACAGCTACTCTATTTTCAACGTACCCGAACGACAGATGTTTTTGGTCATCCACCCATACTAGAGCAAGAGTCTGGTACAGAGAAAGATAATCCCTCCTTGTGTCATTTCGCGGAAAAGGCGTTTAGCCACCCTGCTATTTTAGGTAACCGCCTTGATTTTAACGAGCACAGCATACGACTCGATTATGGGGAAAACGAACTCGATTCGCCCGAACTACTCAAAGAGGTTTTACTTGAAAGCTATTTAGTAAGAAGCTGGGCGGGTGATGAGACATCCGTGGATGAACCGATCAGAGAGCTCCTACTAAAACGTTTTAATATACCCAAAGGTATTTATTCCAAAATAATATTAACCGATGGCGTCGCGCCCATATTTTCGTCACTGATTAATCTGTCTAAAGATGACAACAATAAGATTGTTATTCCTACGGGAAGTTACGGATACTTCAATGCTGCTGCCCAATTCAAAGCGTTAGAAGTTGTAAACTTGATGACGCAAGAAAATAATCAGTTCAAAGTAACAGTTGAGGACCTTAAAAATAAACTAGATCAGATTAGAGGCAGTTGGTTATTTCTAAATGCGCCAATCGTGAATCCAACCGGAGCGATTTATTCCAATCAAGAACTCAACGATATTTTGCAGTTTGCTCGAACCAATCAACTAAGCATTGTAATGGATAGTATCTTTTCCGGATTGGAATTCTCTTCAACTAACCATTGGGATATTGCAGACAATGTGCAGGCTTTTTCTAATTCTCCTGATTCAAACATCATCGTCATGGGCGGGCTTTCTAAAGAATATGCGGCAGGTGGTTTGCGTTTTGGTTACGCTTGGACAAGCTCAAAAACGATTGCTAGCCGGTTGCATTTAGAACTTCCACAAGAACCTCATTTTACGCTTGGCTACGCCGTTAGAAAATTATTGAATGCTCAGTTAAATGAAAATTCTTGCTTGCTCGAACATTTGTCTGCACAACAATCTATTTTAACCGCGCGGGCAGCTAAATTGACTCAGCAATTGGAGCGATTAGGTTGGCGTGTTTTGCCACCAAAAGGAGGGCTATTTTTAGTCGCTAAGCCACAAAATTGTGAAGGGCTGTCCCAAGCACAACAAATTGAGTTAGCCGATCAAGCGGCCAAGAAAATGTTTGAGCAATTAAATGTTGCAATAAATAACGCTACCTGGACCGGTTTACCAGGGTATTGTCGGTTTGTTTTATCTTGTTCGCAAGAAGCATTTGATGAAGCGATACGGCGCCTAGAAAGTATTAAGCAAGAATAGAATGTCTAAGTAAATTTCTATTAAATGGACGAATTTCAACTACACTTAAGGAGAACTCAATACTTGGAGTAGTAATGGCTAAATTAAAAATCGCGGTTATTGATGATGCCACTATGATCCGCGATCTGATCAAGAAGTTTATACGCCAGAACTTCCCTGATGCCGCCATTTTCGATGCCAACAATGGTCAAACGGGCATGAGTCTGTTAATGCGACAACCCGTCGACCTGATTCTTTGCGACTGGGAAATGCCTGAAATGGACGGTGAAGAACTGTTGAATTGGGTGCGCCAGCAAGAAAAGCTTAAGAATGTACCTTTCATCATGGTCACCAGCCGTGGCGATAAAGAGTTCGTAGTGAAAGCCATTCAATCTGGTGTCAGTGACTATTTAGTCAAGCCGTTTAACAATAAGCAATTCTTAGAAAAAGTCTACAAAGCCTTAAAACGTCATGGCGTCGGTATTCCCGAAAGCATGATTGCCAGTAAACCACCAACTGGTAGAGGAGGCGATTCACTAGCCGTGCTTACCGGAGGCGCAGCTAAGACAAAACCAGCTCAGATAAAAAAGCCAATGGCGAAAGGCTCAGCTATTTTACGAACTGCCGAGGGTGAAATTCGTTGTGCCTTAAAACAATTAGATTTGACTAGTATGATGGGGGTATTTAAACATGAGGATTACATGCCCTCATTACTTGAGCAAGTTTCGATGGACGTCGAGTTTAAACGCGGCGAAGAACAAAAGGTCATGCGGATAAACGGTTTTATTCAAATGCTTAAAAGCACTGACAACCGACCTGATTGTGAAATTATTCATGTCAAAGTCATCTTTATGGATGAAGACCCGGAGAAGAGAGCGCTCATCTCTGAATACGTAGGGCAGTTTAACTAAATCTCAAAATTCAAAAGATAAAAGATAAAAGAATTCACCACGGAGGCACGGAGAACACGGAGAAAAGAAATCTAGATTTATTCGGAATCGAACTGTTCGAACAATCTAGTCTCAACAACAAGTTTTCTCTAATTTTTTAACTCTGTGTTCTCCGTACCCGCTGCGCCTCGCGGGGCAAGCTTTACCTCTGTGGCAAGAAGGTTTTTAATCCCAGCTTAAAGCTGCACCTGTCTGATACTCAGTGACTCGAGTTTCAAAAAAGTTTTTCTCTTTACGCATATTGGCTTGTTCATCTAACCAGCTGAGCGAGTTCTTTGCTCCTGGAAAAGGTTCATCAATTTTTAGTTGCTTAGCCCTTCGGTTGGCTATAAAACGAAACTGTTCAATATGATCCTCAGCGTTGTAGCCTAGTATTGGTTCTTGCAAAATGTAATGAGCATAGCTCATTTCGCAAGCTTCACTTTCATCCCACATATCTCTTAGTCGTTGTTTATCTAGTGTTAGCTTTTCTTCTTTCACAATCTCATTGACCACTCTAATTCCAAAGGCGCAATGAAGTACTTCGTCGCGCATGATGTATTGAAGTTGCTCTGCCGTTCCAGTCATCAATCCTCTTCGTTGCAGCGCAAAGATAGGACTAAATCCATTATAAAACCAACAGCCTTCGAACACGCCTGCGAAGAAAAGATAGGAATGAACAAAGTTATCTAACTCGTCCTTGTCAGTTAAATCGATGTCTGGCCTAAGCACTGAGTTCAACCGACCATTTGCCATTTGTATTTTTGCGTTGATTTGTGGAACTACACGATAACGATTATAAATTTCGCTCTGCTCGATCCCAATGGATTCAATGCAGTGCTGATAAGTCCATGTATGCAAAGCTTCTTCGTATACTTGCCGAGCTTGATAAATCTGTAACTCGGGTGCGGTCATCTTTTCCATCACCGCTAAACCAACATTTCTCATAGCAAGAATGTCAGATGTGGTTAGGTACGCCAGTACATTTTCATAGACGTGCTTTTCTTCCATGGTTAACTTGTGATGATAATCCGAAACATCTTTGGTCATATTGATATCTAATGGTGTCCAGTGGTTTTTGTTGGCATTCAACCAGAAATTCCAAGCCCAAGGATACTTAAATGGCGCTAACTGATTGATATCACCTGAACCATTGATGATCCGTTTATCATCAACATTGACCGGCTGTAAATCGGCAATTTGAATTGATGATTGCGCATCAATAATCGTATTCTCCATCTTGTTTTGATGCATATTTACTGGAGGTCTAGAAGCTTTCTTATTTAGGCTTTCTTGATTGTTTTCACCGGCCTGACTAAACGCTGCTGTTGGGTCGTCCCAATTTAACATGATTTTTTCTCCTAAAGTGGTGTTGAGCTAGTCTATTGACAAGCTTCGCAGTCGGGATCAAGTATTGAACAAACTTGGGGGGCTTCTTGAATCGAAGTATCCGTTTGTTCCTCGGTGTTTTTCTCCATTTGGGTCGCACCTAATGAGCGTAAGTAATAGGTAGTTTTTAGTCCGCGAACCCAAGCCAATTTATAAAGTTGATCCAGCCGTTTTCCTGATGGTTCAGCCATATAGAGGTTTAAACTCTGTGCTTGGTCAATCCATTTTTGTCTCCTTGCACCGGCCTCAATCAGCCAACGCGAATCAATTTCAAACGCGGTCGCATAAATGGATTTTATTTCATCAGGAACACGGTTAATGTTTTGCAGTGATCCATCAAAATATTTGATATCAGCATTCATCACTTCGTCCCACAACCCGCGTGTTTTCAATTCGCTAATCAAGTAAGGGTTAACCACGCTAAACTCGCCAGATAAATTAGATTTCACGTAGATGTTTTGATAGGTGGGCTCGATGGATTGACTCACGCCACAAATATTCGAGATGGTTGCTGTTGGTGCGATGGCTAAACAGTTACTATTTCGCATTCCATCTTTGAGCACCTGTTGTCTTAAGGAATCCCAATCAAGTTGGGTGTCTAAATTAAGATCAAAATAGTTTCCTCGCTGTTCACCTAAGTCCTTTGCTGAATCAATAGGCAGAATTCCTTTGCTCCAAAGCGAGCCCTCAAATGTCGAATAGCGGCCTCGTTCTTTGGCCAGTTCACTCGATGCTTTGATAGCGTAGTAACTAATAATTTCCATTGACTGATCGGCAAACTCAACAGCTTGTTCACTGGCATAAGCAATGTTTTGCGTGTACAGAGAGTCCTGAAATCCCATGAGTCCTAGACCGACCGGACGATGTTGCAAATTCGAATGACGGGCTTGTGGCACGCTGTAATAGTTGTAATCCACCACGTTGTCGAGCATTCGCATTGCAGTAGTAATCGTTCGTTGTAGTTTATCGGCGTCAAGGCCATTTTCAGTGGTATGTTGAGCGAGGTTAATTGAACCCAAATTACAGACCGCAATTTCTTTATCGTTGGTATGCAGAGTAATTTCTGTACAGAGGTTAGAGCTATGCACCATGCCTTTGTGTTGATTGGTGTATCGAATATTGCAAGGATCTTTAAAAGTCATCCAAGGGTGGCCTGTTTCAAAAATCATCCCTAACATCTTGCGCCAAAGATCAACCGCATTTATCTTTTTACTAATACTAAGTTCACCCTTCGCTGCTTTTTCTTCATAAGCGATGTAAGCTTGCTCAAATGCTGGTCCGCATAAGTCATGTAGATCAGGCGTTTCTTCAGGCGAAAACAGTGTCCAATGGCCTTCTTCGCAAACTCGCTTTAAGAATAGGTCAGGGATCCAATTAGCAGTATTCATATCGTGGGTTCTGCGGCGTTCGTCACCCGTGTTTTTTCTAAGATCTAAGAAGTCTTCGATATCGATATGCCATGTTTCCAAATAAGCGCACATAGCACCTTTTCGTTTACCACCTTGATTAACGGCAACGGCAGTATCGTTGGCGACTTTTAAAAATGGGACCACACCTTGTGATTTGCCATTGGTTCCAACGATATGAGAGCCCATGCCGCGAACATTAGTCCAATCGTTACCGAGTCCACCTGCATATTTTGACAACATGGCGTTATCTCTTAAGGAGTCGTAAATCCCATAAAGATTGTCAGGGACTGTGGTCAGATAACAAGAAGATAATTGCGGGCGTAAAGTGCCTGAATTAAACAGGGTTGGGGTAGAGCTCATAAAGTCAAAACTTGACAGTAGGTTGTAAAATTCGATGGCCCGAGATTCGCGATCAACTTCATTAATCGCTAAACCCATGGCAACCCGCATAAAAAATGCTTGGGGCATCTCAAAGCGAATGCCATCGCTCTGAATAAAATAGCGATCGAAAAGAGTTTGCAAACCAAGATAGGTGAACAGTCTGTCTCGTTCAGGTTTGATGGCAGCGGTCAGCTTAGTGAGATCATAACGCGTCAATTCTTCATCAAGTAGTTTTAATTCGGCAGCTTTGTTTAAGAAGTCCGGAAAGTATTCTTTATAGACAAGATCAAGATCGATTTCGGCAAAAGAGTGAGACGACTGGTTAACAAAGTTGGTTGCTTCTGTGGCGAGATTAGCTAGTAGTAAGCGAGCGGCCAATTGACTGTAATTAGGCTCTTGATCAATTAAGCTACGAGCACTCAAAACTAAAAGCTCACCTAAGTCTGATTCATTCATGCCCTCAAAACAGCTTTTTATTGTGACGTCGAAAACCGCTTGGCAATCAAGATCCGTAAGCCCTTTTGCGGCATGTTCAATTTGTTGTTTGATTACCGAGTAGTTAACGGTTTTGGACTGCTGATTGGCACTCATCACCATGATGGATTCAATGGCCGGTGATTCGTCAGAAGTTTCTGATGCAATTGCCTGCAATCTTTCTTGTGCTCGCTCGTTTCGATAAAGTACATAAGCTCTCGCTACTTTCTGTTCTCCAGCGCGCATCAATCCCAGCTCGACTTGATCTTGGATATCTTCAATATGTAAAACACCTGAATCCGGAAGCCGTCGAATTAGCGCGTTAAACACTTGTTGGCTAATCGTTTCAACCAGTTCATGAATTCGAGGAGAGCTAGCGGCTTGATTTCCTTCTACGGCAATAAAAGCTTTTGTTAATGCGACAGAAATCTTGCAGATATCGAACGGCGTTCGTTTATTGTTTCGTCGAATGACCGAATAGCTTGCACCTTGTTGGGCTTTGTTTTTCTCTTCAACCGTCGGTGGTCTTAGATTTGATTTGCTGGTGACTGATGCGGATGATTGGGCATCCAGCTTTTGTTGCGGGATTTGATTTGGATTGGTTTCGAGCATGTTTTCCCTCTACTTGAGAATTTAGCTCGCGCAGAATAGGAAATAGGGAATACCCGATTATCCATAGCCTTTACGCGAGGCGAAATGGTCAATATTAGTGTCAATTTGAAAACCAAGTATCGGACTCAAGAAACCCTATGAGTTTCTAATACCGTTGCGCGACAGTGCTGGATTCTAACCAGCTTCCTTAGTAATCATTGCTTTTGTAAATGCTTAATGAATGAGTAAATATTCAATAATTGTATAAATCCTGCACAGGAAACACATGATGTAGGTGTACTTGATACAGAAAACACAATATAGGGTGTTTTAATTTCAATTACAAGACAATATTAACGACTATCTCAAATTCGTAACCTGCGGTTTTATGTACCGCTAAAGAGAAAGGTTAGTCTAAAGTATAAGCTTATTTTGTCGACAATTTGATGGCCTAAGCTTGTATTTGGCTTTAAAAAAGGTAAAATTGTCGACAATTTCAGGGATAACAGTCAGTTTTGGACTCAAAGCTATTTGATGACTCAATTTAATGAAAATCCGATAACTGCAGCCGATAAAACATTCTTTCAGCTACGCTCAGATATAGTCGAAGGACAAATCAAGGCTGGTAGTAAATTGAGTGAAGCAGAATTGTCGACAAACTATCAAGTGAGTCGCGCTGTAGTTAGAGAGGCCATCAATCGATTAGAAAATTGCCATTTGGTGGAAAGAAAAGCCAATGTTGGCGCTAGAGTTGTTTCACTAACACCAGAAGGTTTGGCCGAGTTATATCAGGTCAGGGAGTCTCTCGAAGGAATGGCTGCAAGATTAGCTGCTACTAATATGACTGAGGAAGAAATTGCCGATTTGAATGAACTCTTAAATTCTCACTTTCAAACGGTCAAAGGTGGAAAAACTTATTATCAAGAAGCGGGTGATGTGGATTTCCACCACAGAATTTTATTGGGTAGTAAAAATAAGCATTTAATCTCGGTGTTATTCGAGGGCATTTATCATTTGATAAGAATGTATCGAGTACAACTCGGTATGGCCGGGCCAAGAGTAACTACCGCTTTTGATGAACATCGGCATATAGTTCAAGCGATTTCAAATAGAGATCCTGAACTGGCAGAAATATTAATGCGCCGGCATATTTCGTACACCCAGAAAAATTTAGCAGCCAAATTGAAAGATTAAAAGATTAAAAGATTAAAAGATTAAAAGATTAAAAGATTAAAAAAATTCACCACGGAGGCACTGAGGGCACGGAGAAAAGAAAATTGGGGTTGATCCCCTCTCAAGCGGGAGAGTGTTAGGGAGAGGGGAAGAAGGTTAAGTTTCGTATTATTCCTGAATAGTTAGATGCACTAACCTTACCAATACACCTAGATATTCTTTTAGTCTTTCAACTCAGTGCTCTCCGTGCCTCCGTGGTGAAAAAGCTTTTTTGTTTTGAATTTAAACAATTAATCATTGGGAAAATATCATGAATACAAATTATAGAAAAACTTTAGAAAACTCATCGTTAGATTTTTACGATACACGTGAAGCAGTGGATGCGATTGAGCCAGGCGCTTTCGCAAAGCTTCCATACACTTCTCGTGTGTTAGCTGAGAATTTGGTTCGTCGTTGTGAACCAGCAAAACTCACCGATTCTTTAAAGCAAATTATCGAGCGAAAACGAGAACTTGATTTCCCTTGGTTTCCAGCGCGAGTGGTTTGTCATGATATTTTGGGCCAGACTGCGTTAGTCGATTTAGCTGGACTACGTGATGCGATTGCCGATGCGGGCGGTGACCCTGCACAAATCAATCCAGTCGTTCCCACTCAATTAATTGTTGATCATTCACTAGCTGTGGAACATGCTGGATTTGAAAAAGACGCATTTGAGAAAAATCGAGCGATTGAAGATCGCCGAAACGAAGATCGTTTTCATTTCATTAATTGGACTAAAACTGCTTTCAAAAATGTTGATGTGATCCCGCCGGGTAACGGCATTATGCATCAGATTAATTTAGAGAAAATGTCGCCAGTTATTCAAGCAAGAGATGGCGTAGCTTTTCCAGATACTTTAGTGGGTACCGATAGTCATACACCAATGGTTGATGCTTTGGGGGTTATTGCCGTCGGTGTTGGTGGATTGGAAGCTGAGAGTGTGATGTTAGGTCGTGCTTCTTATATGCGTCTGCCGGATATTATTGGGGTTGAATTAACTGGCAAACGTCAACCCGGTATTACTAGTACTGATATTGTTCTAGCTCTGACTGAATTCTTAAGAAATGAAAAAGTGGTTTCAAGTTACCTTGAGTTTTTTGGAGAGGGCGCATCGAGTTTAACACTGGGTGATCGTGCAACTATTTCTAATATGACTCCCGAATTTGGCGCAACCGCGGCAATGTTTTATATCGATCAACAAACTATCGATTACCTAACCATCACTGGTCGCGATGCTGAGCAAGTCAAACTGGTTGAGCAGTATGCCAAACAAACCGGGCTTTGGGCTGATGATTTAGTTAATGCTGAATATGAAAGAGTATTAAAATTTGATCTATCTTCAGTATCAAGAAATATCGCAGGTCCATCCAATCCACATGCAAGAGTTTCAACTGCCGATTTAGCCAGTAAAGGCATTTCAGGTGTGGTAGAAAATGAAGCAGGAAAAATGCCAGATGGCGCTTGCATTATTGCAGCGATTACCAGTTGTACCAATACCAGTAACCCCAGAAATATGATTGCGGCAGGATTGATTGCTCGCAATGCCAATAAACTCGGTTTAACTCGTAAACCATGGGTAAAAACTTCACTTGCTCCGGGTTCAAAAGCCGTACAACTTTATTTAGAAGAGTCAAAATTATTGCCAGAACTTGAGCAGTTAGGTTTTGGTGTCGTCGGTTTTGCCTGTACTTCGTGTAACGGTATGAGTGGCGCACTTGATCCAAAAATTAAACAAGAAATCTTAGATCGTAATTTATATTCTACTGCGGTACTTTCTGGTAATCGAAATTTTGACGGAAGAATTCATCCACATGCCAACGAAGCATTTTTAGCTTCTCCCCCCTTGGTTGTTGCCTACGCGATTGCCGGTACGATTCGATTTGATATAGAAAAAGATAGTCTCGGGAATGACGCCAATGGCAATCCGATTACGCTTAAAGACATTTGGCCGAGTGATGAAGAAATTGATGCGATTGTCGCTGAGAGTGTAAAGCCGGAGCAGTTCAGAAAAGTTTACGAGCCAATGTTTGATTTAAAAGTCGAATATGGTGCTGAGAACAGTCCGTTATACGACTGGCGTCCACAAACCACATACATTCGTCGCCCACCGTATTGGGAAGGAGCGCTTGCAGCAGAGCGAACCATGAAGGGAATGCGTCCGCTAGCGGTGCTTGGCGACAACATTACAACTGATCATTTATCGCCTTCTAATGCTATTCAAGCGTCTAGCGCTGCCGGTGAATACCTAGCCAAAATGGGGTTGCCAGAAGAAGATTTTAATTCTTATGCCACTCATCGTGGTGACCATTTAACCGCGCAACGAGCGACCTTTGCTAATCCAAAATTGTTTAATGAAATGGTCAAAGAAAACGGTGAAACCAAGCAAGGCTCCTTGGCTCGAATTGAACCAGAAAGCAAAGTGACTAGAATGTGGGAAGCAATCGAGACTTATATGGATCGCAAACAACCACTAATTATTATCGCCGGTGCTGACTATGGTCAAGGTTCATCCAGAGATTGGGCAGCAAAAGGTGTTCGTTTAGCTGGGGTTGAAGTGATTGTAGCCGAAGGGTTTGAGCGAATTCATCGAACAAATTTAATCGGTATGGGGGTATTGCCATTAGAGTTTACCAATGGTGAAACTCGACACACTTACAATATTGACGGAACTGAAACCTATGACGTTGAGGGTGTTCCGGCACCAGGTGCAGCTTTAACGGTGGTAATCAATCGAGCTAATGGAGAAAGCGTTAAGATTCCAGTGAAGTGTCGATTAGATACGGCCGAAGAAGTATCGATTTATTCCGCGGGTGGTGTATTGCAAAGATTCGCGCAAGACTTCCTGGAAGCCAACGGCTAGAAGACAAAAAACAAAAGATTAAAGATATTCACCACAGAGGCACGGAGGACACGGAGAAAAGAAAAGGAAATTCTGATGTTTGATCCACTCTCCAGCGGGAGAGGGGAAAGGGGTTGTTGTTAAAGCAATACTAGGTAGGTCAGCCTTCAGGCTGACAGTTTGCTTGAACCATCGCGTCACCCTAAAGGGCGACCTACAAAATTAAAGATAAAAAAGATTAAAAGATATTCACCACAGAGGCACAGAGGGCACTGAGTTATAAAGTCAAAACCCTAACCCTCTCCCGCTGGAGAGGGGATCTAAGCATCAAGGATTTTCTTTTCTCTGTGTTCTCTGTGCCTCTGTGGTGAAAAGTCTTTAGATTTTGAATTTAAAAAAGGAATTCAATATGAGTTTTTTACCACAAGTTAAAATCCCTGCCACTTACATGCGTGGCGGAACCAGTAAAGGTGTTTTCTTTAACCTCACTGATTTACCTGAATCTGCACAGGTTCCAGGTGAAGCTCGAGACGCGATGTTACTGCGAGTCATTGGGAGCCCCGATCCTTACGGAAAGCAAACCGATGGGATGGGCGGAGCGACATCAAGCACCAGTAAAACAGTGATCCTATCTAAAAGTTCTCAACCCGATCATGATGTTGATTATTTATTTGGCCAAGTGGCAATCGATCGAGCTTTTGTTGATTGGAGTGGTAACTGTGGAAATTTAACGGCCGCTGTTGGTTCGTTTGCAATCAGCAATGGCTTAGTTGATGCTGCTCGAATTCCAGAAAATGGTATTGCTGTGGTTCGAATTTGGCAGGCGAATATCAAGAAAACCATTATTGCTAATGTGCCTATGACCAATGGTGAAGTTCAAGAAACCGGCGATTTTGAATTGGATGGTGTGACTTTTCCTGCGGCAGAAGTGCAGGTCGAGTTTATTGATCCTTCCTCAGCAGACAGCGCGATGTTTCCTACAGGTAATATTGTTGATGAACTAGAAGTTCCGGGTGTTGGAACTTTTCAGGCGACCATGATTGCAGCGGGCATTCCTACTATCTTTTTGAATGCTAACGATATTGGTTATAAGGGAACAGAGCTTCAGGGTGATATTAATGGTGATGAAAAAGCGTTAAAGATGTTTGAAACCATCCGTGCTCATGGTGCGGTTAAAATGGGCTTAATTAACGACATTAGTGAAGCGGCAGGGCGACAGCATACCCCTAAAGTGGCATTTGTCGCTCCAGCGGAAAACTATGTATCTTCCAGTGGAAAACAAATCAGTCAAGACGATATCGATCTAAATGTCAGAGCTCTATCAATGGGATTACTTCATCATGCAATGATGGGGACCGCGGCCGTTGCAATTGCCACTGCTGCAGCGATACCAGGTACGCTAGTGAATTTAGCTGCTGGTGGTGGCGATCGAAATGCCGTTCGATTCGGTCATCCTTCCGGTACTTTAAAAGTTGGAGCTAAGGCCAGCTGCCAAGATGGTGAATGGTCAGTCGATAAGGCGATCATGAGTCGCAGTGCAAGAGTTTTAATGGAAGGAACTGTGCGAATTCCTGGCGGCTCATTTTAGTTTATTCATCGAGTCACCTGTACTTGAATAACTGTGTAAATATTGGCTATTTAGCAAAACAGCTTATACAAAACCCAGATTAAGTTTTCTGGATTATTGAAAATCTTAATTTTGGTTTTTAGGGATATTAAAATATGAAAATAGTTGATTATATTGCTGCGCTGATTATATTTCCTGCTATCTATATTTCCACAATATCCATTTTAAAGATCGGAGCTGGGTTTACTTCTATTTCTTTGGCTGATCCCAGTGAAAGTCATAATGTTGCGAGTCAAATGATGGAGCAGGTGGTGTCTAGCCAATCGGTACTGATACTCTATTTGGTACCATCGCTTTTTTTATGCAGCTATGTTTCACTGAAGCAAAAAAACGATCAGCCTTTGTATCGTTGGTCGTTGATTCTCTCTTCTTTTGGTCTTCTTATTTCAGTGCCGATACTAAGTGTTGTTGGTGGCTATTTACTTTGGTTGGGTCTTAAAGCTAAATCCAAGCACTAGTGACATCTTAAACGAGTAATAGCTAGTGTCCATACTTTAGCTGTGCGTCTAATCTAGAATTTTTTAAGTCGCAAATCCCTTTTATTAGCTTTCATAAAGATCCAATCTTAGGCAGACAACTTGCATTACCCTAAAATACATGGCACTGTTGACCAGTTAAACACTTGATTTGCTCTTTTAATAAATAGGAACGAAAGGTTTAACGATACTTTTGGAAAAACAATAAACTAAGAAGGAAATAATAATGAAAATGGTATTAATGGTGGTAGGCGGATTACTGGTGGTATTTGGTCTGGCTGATTTAATCGGTAGTTTTGCAGGCTTTGATTTATGGGGTGGGATTATCGGGGTTCAGTTGCCTGAAATGGTATGGAAGTATTCGGCTTATGGGGAAATGCTAATTGGGTATTTTATCTTTAAAGCTGGAATGGGCGTATCTGAGGAAGTTGAAGAAACTTCGGAAGCCGCTTAGAACTAGATAAGAAGTAGCCCCGAGCCCGACTGAAATTCTAAGGTTTAGTTGATATTAGAAGTTTTAGTTGGGCATTTTCGTATTAAAACATAAACGTGTTTTTAGTTGTTTCGATTAAGCATTCTAGCGAGTAATATAAGATCCTCCAATTCGTTAATCTCTTTGTCTGTAACCTCAAGGTCACTAATCATTTGCATTAGCTGGAAATAATTAAATTTTCGTTCAATGTATTTGCTTTCTCTTAACAGCTCACCGAAACTTGCGGCTATAATCGCTTTTTTGAAACTTAAGTCAGTATCTTTGTACTCGATAGATTCTTTGGTGAGTTTGTTTTCCATCAATAAACTTTTCTCACTTCCATTCGGTTTATAGCGCAACTTAATAAATGCAACTTCGTTAGCATGCTTATTGTTTGCTTTATCAGAAGCGGTGTACCGTGAGGAATCAATTTTTCCCAAATCACCCTGATAGGTTATTTCGTAGAGTGCAGTGACGCTGTGTCCTTGCCCAACATCTCCCGCATCGACCTTGTCGTTATTAAAGTCTTCTCTATTTAGCTTTCTATTCTCGTAGCCAACCAATCGATACTCCGAAACAACTGCGGGATTAAATTCTATTTGTATTTTTACGTCCTTTGCTAAAGTGAATAGATTTGATCTTAAATTTCGCTCGAAAACTTTAACCGCTTCTTGATAGCTATCAATATAGAAATAAATACCATTTCCATGATTGGCGATTTGTTCCATCATATCCTCTCGATAATTACCAGATCCAAATCCAACCGTAGACAAGTAAACACCATTCTTGCGTTTAGTTTTTACTAGTTCAACCATTTCGTTTACGCCACTTAACCCGACGTTAAAATCGCCATCAGTCATCATAATGATTCGGTTATTACCTCCCTTGATGAATCCAGCTTCAGCTTGTTGGTAAGCTAGTTTTAAACCTGATTCTCCTGCAGTACTTCCGCCAGAGCCTAAGTAGTTAATGGCTTGCTGAATAGTGTGTTTTTCAGCGCCAGAAATTGAAGACAAAACAACTTGGGTATATCCGGCATAAGTCACTAATGAAATTTTATCTTCTGGACGAAGGTTGTCGGCTAGTAAGGCCAATGATTCTTTAACCAGCGGTAACTTGTTTTCATCTCCCATGGAACCAGAAGTGTCGACAAGAAAAACAATATTGGAGTGAGGTAATTGTGCGACTTCTTGAGTGAATCCAGTTAGTCCAATTCGCAATAACTGCGAGTCTCTATTCCATGGTGAATTAGTGATGTCTGTGACCATAGTGAAAGGCGCATTTTCGGATGTTGGTTTAGGATAATCGTAACTGAAGTAGTTAATCATTTCTTCTGTGCGAACTTGATCTCGATTGGGCAAAACGCCCGAATTTAGCAAGCGTCTAATATTGGCGAAACCACCACCATCCACATCTATCGAAAAAGTGGATACCGGCGTTTCACTGACAAGATGGATCTTATTGTGATCCAAGCTTTGATAAGTTTCATTGGAATAAGAACGACAAGGAGCAGAATTGGTAAAATTGTCAGTACCACCAGCAGCGAAACTCATAGGTTGCATCACAACCAGTGGGCGACGCTCGCTATTGAGTGACTGGGGATTCTCTGGTGCAACCAGCGCTTCCAGTGGGACTAGTTTTTCGCTAATGCGACTAACTGAGTGCTCATTGCGGGTTTTCTCGGAATGTTGAAGTTGAAACACGACTAAATAATAACAACCGATCACCACCAATGGCGCTAGTAGCAGGTCATAGGGGATAAACTCGCTGTTGGCAATAGGAGATTTTTTCATATTAGAACCCTCTTTGTTTTGCTGTTACATATGTAACTTTAAACGCAGAAGGTTGTTTAAAGGGTTAAATGATGTTAATTATTCATATTTACGCGAGTCTATTTCGTATTTTGACAGAGCGACTAAGTATTCAAAGACCTTTAATTAGAAGTAGAGAAGCGGGTACAAATAGCTATCGAAGGTTGGTTCTACAAATGGACAAAAATAAAATGGTTTTTCCTAATCAAAAACTAATAAGTTTTATTCAGAAATATAAAATTGGAAAATTAATAAATTCTTGTTTCGTCAATTTCGGAATTGTTTTTATTATGGTTAACCTTGTTAATATTTATGCTGTCGTAGAGCGGCCCGCATTCGGCGGGTTTAAGGGGCAGGTAATATTTTGTGTGGTGATTGCTTTAGCGATTACCTATTCCCCATGGAATCAGCAAAAAAAATAGTTGTTTGCAACAGACCGCAAAGATAAAATTAACAATATTTATCGGAAACAAAGAGCTTTATCAAGCTTCATTTGAAACTAAAAATACGTCAATCTAAAAACCTATGCCCATTGCAAACTGTATCATAAACCCCGAACTCTCAGCACACACCGACCTGAGTGACCAAACAGATATCATCTCAATATGGTCTAAACAATCGGGTGTTGCTATAGAACATATGACAATTAACTTTGTGAGCTCAATCGCTCAGTTAGGAAAGCAATATCAAGTCATGGCAACACTGCAACTTCCTTCTATTTGGTCGCAAGAAAAAATATCGATTCTACAGCTAGGATTGGCAACGACATTATCCAAGTGCTTTAGTATTCCAAGCGAGCAAGTTCATGTAGTGACTTCAGTCATCGATTCTGGGTTAGTTGTCGAAAACGGCGAACAAATAACTTGGTAAAGACATAGATTGGCTTAGGTGAGAAGTCGCTTTGTTAGCTCAAATCTAATCCAACTATAGCAGTAGTTGTTTTTTGGAATTTAAATTCAAAAGCATTTCGCTGCGCTGGCGCTCTGACTGCGACAGCTAGCTGCTCCTGCACCAGCTTAATACCGTCCATCCATGGACATAAGTTTCTTTTGTAAGAAGACAACCAAAAGTAGGCGCTCTTAGGCGACGTAACCAAAAGCTTCTTTTCGCTGAAGATAACTCATTGTTTACGTGTTGATTGTTGTTCTCAGCCTGAACGGTCCCGATTTGTTGAACGAGAGTCAGCGGAAGAAAAGAGCTCGCTCACGCTCATTTGGTTTTCATGTCTACCCGCCGTCTCATGAATTTCACGTCCCCGTTAAAGCCGCTAGGCAGTTAATTCTTTTTCGCCCAGTGGCTACGAGCAACCCGACATCCCCATGTCCATCGGAATAGTGGAAAAGCTGTTTGAGCCTTCGGCGAGTTCTTTTCCATCCGATGGGCGCTAAAAACCAATACGCTCTATCTTTAAGAAATTGAGACGTTCAAAAAACTCCGAGGGTGCTCGTTTCAACGAAAAAAGCTTTTGGTTACTTTTATCTTTTCATAAAAGTAACTCGCAGTCAGAGCGCCAGCGCTGCGAAACGCTTTTGACTTTGAATTTCAGATAGGCAAGAAACGTTTCATTCGGGAAGTCGCTCGACCTATTACTCTATTGAGCTTAATTCAAATTAAGGGCACCCACCAACATTCCAATTCACCCCACCGTCTGAACTCGACAAAGTCGTACTCCCCCAAGTTGAACCAGCCATCGGGTCATCACTTCCTTCAGCATAATAGTCCGGTGAGAAAAATCCTATGCTATAGGCTCGACCTGCAGTCTTATGGTAATAATTGAAAGTAGTAAACTCCTCGCAACTTCCGCTTGGCTCTCCATCGGGTGTGGGGTCACACACATTTCCGATGCCATCGTTGTCATTATCCAGTTGATCGCTATTAGCGGTGTTTGGACAATTGTCAACATCGTCTGTGACACCATCGTTATCGCTATCTGTAGGAACTGTCCCTCCGCCAGCACAAGCTTGAACTGGTCCTGCGCAACTCGCTGCACCATCGGCTATCCATTGGCATTGATTGGATCCAGAAGGATATTCTCGCATGGTAAATTGGCTCGAACCGAATTCTAAATAGCAGGCGGAATATCCAACTCCCCAAGTGATATGCCCTTGGCTAATATGTAGATTATAATCACCAATAACTCCCGCATCGATCTCAAAGCTGATCGAATCACTACTTGATAGATTCTGTGCATCGGTGGCGGTTACTTGCGCGGAATTAGTTCCTCCCGGCAGATTACATTGTTCTGCAGAATATTCATCATTACTGACAGTGGCAACCACATCACCATTGCTAAAACTAACAACAACATTATCTAAATCCAAATTGATATCGAGTACCGTGCCTGAAATAGTCGCGCATTGACCGGCAACTGTCGCGCTAATATTCGACAGGCTTGGAGCGGTAGCTGCCGGTTCTGGACCGACTCGTTGAGTAATCGATACAACATCGCTTTCAGCATTTTGGTCGTCCGTTGCAACTAGAACTATGCGGTATAAATCATCCGCTAGTGGCTGGCTGGTGACGGAAAAACTACCATTACTTTGGCTAACGTTGGTATTGATCGATTGTTGCAATTGGCCGGTGCTAGTAGAAATAATTTGAATGTTTACATTGCTGACTTGCCCGTCACTATCGGTAGCATTACCAGTAACTGAAATACTTGAATTAGTTTCACTGGTCGATACGTTCGAAAATACCGGCGCTTGATTTTTGTCAACTCTTAAATTATTTTCACTAAAGTGTTGTCCTAAATAGCTGGCAAAGTTAATCGCTTGATCAGAAATATAACCACCACTTGCACCTTGACCACCACTCCATGCATGACCAACAGCTTGATCAAACCACAACATGGCAATACGATTGTTTTCAAATAAAAACTGTTCCGCTGTTTTACCATTTGAGTCGGATACTATGCTGGAACCGGGAAGTTGTGATAAATCGCCGTATACCTTGGCGTAGCCGTTGGCATTTTGTTGATTGTAACAATCATCAACCGTTGGATCGTTATTCGCGTGCGCAACAACCGCCAGTTGAGTATCGAAGTTATTTTGAAAACTGCCCGCATAACTATCGCAACGAGATTCGAATGTATTAGGTGAAACCACTTCACAAGTGTTGAGTGCACCCGACGAGCTAGTGCCGATAGTTGGCCCCGCACTGGATGCCACTCCCGCAAAAATATCTGGCGCAACACAGGCGGTGGTTGCTGCAAACGCAGCGCCTGATGAAAGACCAGCAATATAAACCTGATTGGGGTCGATATCTCGTTGTGAATCTGCGGACATGGTATTCGCTAAATCAATTAAATTTTTATAGTCGCCTGCAGTTCTTGATTTACTGCCAGTCCAATATGACCAGCAAGAAAATCCCGCTTTGTTCATCGCATCTGGAACCGCTACTACCATACCATATTCTTCCGCAGCCGTTTCTAATTGTGCCGTGAGGTAATTGTTAATCGGCTGAACGCAGCCGTGTAAAACAATCAAAAGTGATTTGCCATCACCCACCGGCGATTGGCTGTCAGGGGTATAAATATGAACGTTATTAAAACCGCCAATGGAAACGTTTTGCTGCCAGCTTCCCGCCATAACTTGAGCGGAACTGAATAGACCAATTATTACAATGAAGAGAGACAAATGGCGAACGTTGAGCAAGTTTTTGAGCATTTTCATTAAAGCTCCTTTGTTATTTTTATTTAACGTTTAGGGCCAACACAATGAAGCATACAAACTAGGTTGCATTGGTCGATTTTTGAGCATTTATACGTTATTACAGAGTATTCTAGGATCGAAACTGTACTTTAGTGCCATTAATCATAAATTCTAAATCGCAGTACTAACCCAAAAGGAGGTGGCGTTCCCAATTGGCTAGTAGGCACTAAAGAACCATATACAAAATGGTAATACCCTGAGCACAATGAGTATTCAATTCAATCACTAGGAGATGTTATGCGCCTCACAGTATTTGTAATTTTCAATTTCTTATTCTCAACTCTTGTTGTCGCAGCTTGCAAAGATACGGTTGTTCTAGTTCATGGAAACACCGCATCAATTTCTAGTTGGAATACCACCGTCAATTTATTGCAAGCAAATGGATACAGTAGCAACCAAATTAGTCGACCAAACTGGGGCTCAAAAACTTGTGCCACCTGCAATAATCATAGTGGCTCCGAGGAAACTCCTGTTAGAAATGCTATTAGTAATGCGATTGCGAATAGTTGCACCGGTAAAATCGATGTTATCGGTCATTCAATGGGGGCTACTTTAGCTGCTCAGCAAATTATTAAGCTGAACGTGCAAAACAAGGTCGATACTTTCGTGGGTATTGCGGGAGCATTTCGAGGATTGTGGTCATGTGGGTATTATCCGTTCAATGTGTGGAATTCGACCTGTGGTTCGCAAGGTTTGTCAGTTAATAGCCCTTTTGTGAATAGCCTAAAGAATAAGAATTTAGCAACAAAGACTTATTCGATAAAAAGCTGGATGGATCAAATTGTTTGCTCAACAGGAACTTGCTCTGTTAATGGTAAGCATAGCAGTCGGATAGACACTGAAAATTCTAGCTACACATTTGCCCTAGGGCATTTTGGTTTACAGTCGCAAACCGCTCAAACACAATTAAACTTGATTAATTAATTATGCTGGTATCAGTTGAAACGGGATTAGTTATTCTAGTTTCTAGTTTTGCTTTTGAATTGATACCTATTCAGCAAAAAGTATGAGGTCATAGAGATTAGAGCATTGTTCGCTACTATCCGCTTTTCTTATTGTCTCGGCAGAGCGGGTATTTGCTCTTCGCAAAAAAATTGGTGAATTAGAAATTATTGGTTATTGCCACAGCTGGTTGCCTAATCGGTGATTATCCGAAATAACGGACTTTGAAGAACAATAAAGCCAAATTTCATTTTCGAACATATCACCTGAAATCAGCACTCAATATTGTCCTCACTATATCTCAGTCCTTATTATATCCCAAAGTCTCAACAAACAGCGCTGAACTCGTTTTTTCGCTATTAATTAATCATTTGATTAATTAATAGCTTGATCTTGTTGATGGTTTGTTATTTAATTACACAACTGATTAATAAAATAGTTCAAAAACAATGTCAAAACCCTCCAGAGGACGTCCGGTAGACCAATCTAAGCAAGCTGAGCAGAAGAAAAAACTGATAGAAGCGACACAGAGGCTACTATCAGAGAAAAGCTTTAGAGCCATTACTATTCGAGAAATAGCTGAAGCCGCAAATATTAACTCGGCAATGATTCGTTACTACTTTGAAAACAAAGAAGGTTTATTCAAAGCACTGCTCGATAGAATGGCAGAACAGCACTTTGATTCTATAAATACTCTTTCCTCCGAAGATAATCCTATTCGAGCGGTAATCCGAGTAATGTTAGACATGCTATTGGACAATGCGAGTATGGCTCGCATGATCCACGACGAAGTGTTGCAACAAGAGTCACCTTTAAAGGATGCATTTATAGAGCGTTTTCCTATGCGGATGGCTAAGCTCCTTCCTAAGCTAATTGCGCAAGAATTACAGGTTTCCGATCCTAGGGTTTGCAAATATTTAGCTTTCAATTTGATTTCACTGATTATTACTCCTTTTATCGGTGATCCGGTTCGGAAAATTGCATGGAAGATCTCTGATGAGGAGTTGCGGGATCCATTTTGGGCGGAACACTTATACACTTTATTTATCAGTGGCAGTAGCTACATCTCAAATAGAATCGATTCAAATAGTGAGAGGAAACTATAATGCTTCATTTCTTATCAAGCAGGCTTGGACTTAAGTCAAAATTAGCATTGCCAGCATTCGCAGTATTGGGAGTTGTTATCGCAATTTTGTTTGTAAAACTACAACCTGAAATGATTCACAATTCTCAAGCTCGACCAAGTGTGCCAGCCAACTATATAGAAGTCTCTCAGCGTATTCTCAAACCAGAAATAATTGGTTTTGGAACGATAAAACCGGATTTGAATTTGAATGCAACTGCTGAAGTTTCCGGGAGAATTACCTATATTCACCCGGAATTGAAGAAAGGAGAAATCTTCATAAAGGATACTTTGTTGTTAAAAATTGATGACAAGGACTACTTATTACAACTTCGCCAAGCGGAAGCTGATGTACTGGCTAATAAGGCTAGTTTAAAGGAAATGGAGCTCAATATTCAGAACAATGTTTTAGAATTAAAATTGGCTGAGGAAAAATTGAAAGTTAGAAAAAAGGAATTCTCACGATTAGAAAAGTTGCGAAAAAGTGGTTCGGTATCACAATCCATGCTAGATGCGGAACAACAAAATTTGTTGCAGCAGCAGCAAGAAGTTCAACAACAAAAAAATAAGAAGACCACATTACCTTCGGATCTGGAAGTGGTTAAGGCACAACTTGCGATTGCTGAATCGAAACTGGAAAAAAGCCAGCGAGATTTGGAGCGAACGGAGATTAGAATCCCATTTAATGGTCGTATTAACAGCATTAGTGTCGATGCTGATCAATACATTGGCATCGGGAGCAAGTTATTTACCGCTTCTGGACTCGATAAAGTGGTTGTTCAAGCTCAATTTCCCATCGATCAATTTAGACAGTTCGCTACTAATTTTCCCCGCGAAAAAATTGAAATCGGGGGTAGTGAGAGTTTTTCTAATATGACAAATATGTTAGCGGATATTGGTTTGACTGCAACTATTCAAGAATCCGGCGAACACCTGCCAGCAAGAGTTGCCAAAGTAGAACGTTTTAGTGATGACCTTGATCCACAGAGTAGAACTATCGGCGTGACTGTTAGTGTCGACGGAAATTATCGAGATATAGAGCCAGGTAAAAAACCACCACTATTAGAGGGAATGTATATTAAAGTCCGATTGATGGGGCCAGAGTCAACCTATTCTGTCATTCCAAGATTTGCGATTCATGGTGATCAAATCTATTTGATCAACAGCGAAGATAAGCTCGAAAGAAGAACTATCAATGATTTTCAATTGAGTGGGAATTTGGCGCTATTCAATCACGAGGTAGAGCCAGGAGAACGGCTGGTAACTTCTGATATTTTTCCCGTGGTAAATGGCATGAGCATAACACCGACAGTTGATAATAACGTGAATAAACAAATCGCCGATTGGTTAGGAGAGTCGCAATGATTCGATTCTTCGCAGACCATCCTACGGCTGGGAATCTGTTAATGATTTTGTTTCTGGCGTTGGGAATCGTGACATTACCAGAAATTAAGCGGGAAACATTTCCTGAAGTGAAAGCTTACTCCGTTGAAGTAAGCGTTCCCTATCCTGGTGCGACACCTTCTGATGTCGAACAGGGAATCTGTTTAGTGCTTGAAGATGCGCTCGATGGCATTAGCTTTATCGATGAAAAGAACTGCGAAGCAAGACAGAACTTAGGTCTTATGACAATCAAGATGCTCGAGCAGGGTGATTTCAGTAAATTTTTGGATGATGTAAAGAGCGCGGTCGATGCCATTAGCGACTTTCCTGATGAAACAGAGATAGCAACTGTCGAGGAAAAAGGAAGAACACAGAATGTCATTTCTGTGGCGTTAACAGCTGATGTACCACGTGGTGAATTGAAAACATTGGCTGAACAACTAAAGCAAAAACTATTACAGGATCCTGGCATTCCGCTTGTTGAAATTCATGGTTTTTCAGAGCGTCAGCTGAGAGTGGAAGTCTCCAACGAAAAATTGAGAAGCTTGGGGTTAAGTTTGCAAGAGCTTGCTAATTTAATTGCGAAGCAGGATGTTGATATGCCGGTTGGTGCTATCGAAACTCGCTTTCGCGAAACTCAGCTACGAGTTAACGACGAGCGACGAACCGCTGCGGAACTTGCAAAGCTAATTTTGTTTACTGGGGAAAACGGGAATGAAGTCCGATTAGCCGATATTGCCACTGTCAGCGATACATTTGAAAACCCAGAAGATAAGGTAAGCTATCAACAAAAACCAACCGCTTTGTTAAAAATTAATAAGAACACCATCGATGACAGCTTGTTAATTTTAGAAGCCGTCGAGCGGGTTGTTAAGATTGAACAGGCTAAACTTCCGGACGGTATTGATTTATCGTTAACTCAAGATGCGACCAGTATTGTAAAGGATAGAATAAGGCTGTTGGTTTCAAATGCTTGGCAAGGATTATTGCTTGTTTTCGGAGTTATGTGGCTATTTTTTACTATTCGCTATGCATTTTGGGTTGTTATGGGACTACCTGTTAGTTTTCTAGCGGCGTTCTTTATTCTTGGTCATATCGGTATCACCATTAATATGATTTCAATGGTCGCACTGTTATTGGCTCTAGGTATTTTGATGGACGACGCGATTGTGATTTCCGAATCCATTGGTAGCCAGATGAGAAAAGGGGCGACTCCTTTACAGGCGGCAGTTGAAGGAACGAAAATAGTTGCTAAAGGGGTGGCGTCCTCTTTCGCTACCACTCTCTGTATTTTTATCGGTTTAGTTTTTATTGAAGGTGATTTGGGACAAATTCTAAGAGTCATTCCGATTGTCCTTATTTCAGTTATTTCTGTATCACTCATTGAAGCATTCTTCATTTTGCCAGGCCATTTAAATCACTCTTTATCTCATGCGACAAAATCTGAACCATCTGAGTTTAGAAAAAAGTTCGACCTAAAATTTGAAGAGCTACGTCAAAAAGTATTTCGATTTGTTGAGAAACTCGTTTCATTTCGTTATGGGTTTATCGGTGGTGTCATTGCATTGTTCGCTTTATCTATTAGCATGTTGGCCTCTGGAACTTTAAAGTTTTCAGCCTTTCCGAGTATTGAAGGGGATATGGTTCAAGCGAGAATCTTGATGCCCGCCGGAACTCCGCTTTCTCAAACAGAAGCGACTGTTGATAAGGTTCTAAAAGGCCTGGAAAAAACCACGAAATCTTTTCAAGATAAAGAAGTTCTCACTTTAGTGAAAGCAACAACAGTTAGTTTCAATGAGAATGCAGATGCAATGGAGGCGGGCCCTCACTTAGCTACGATTACCATTGATTTGTTAACTGCTGAAGTTAGGAATACTCGAATTCAAGATTTTATTAACGAGTGGCGAGAAAATACCGGAGTAATTGCTCAAGCTCAAACCATTTCTTTTAAGGAGCCGGCAATTGGGCCTAGTGGTCGAGCGATTCAAATCCGAATTAAAGGCGATGACTTCGAGCAGTTATCGAGCGCCTCTTTCGAGTTAGAAAATTGGTTGAGAGGTTATCCTGGTGTTAATAATCTATTGACCGATTTAAGACCGGGTAAGCCAGAGTTTACCATTCAATTAAAAGATGGCGCTACCAACCTAGGTATTGATGCAACCACAATCGCCAGTCAGTTACGGGCTGCGTTTCAGGGAATTAAAGTCGTTGAAACCAATGTTGGATTGGAAACTTTCGAGGTCAGTGTCATGCTTGATGAGTCGTCACGGGATGAGTTTGTTGACTTAGATACATTTGCGATTATTCATCCTCAAAGTAAAGCGGTCATACCGCTTTCATCGGTGGCAACTTTAACGGCATCAAGAGGCTATTCTCGAATCAGTCGAGTTGATAATAGACGAACGGTCACAGTTTATGGGGATATTGATTCTGACCTTAATAATACTAATCAAGTACTGCAAGATGTGACTAAAAACTGGGTGCCTCAATTCAAACAAAATTATCCAGAGTTAGATTATTCCTATGAAGGTGAAGTTAAGAATGCGGGAACCACTCAAAAGTCCATGGGCTCATCTTTTATTATGGGGCTCTTCGGTGTTTTTATTCTTTTGAGCTTTCAGTTTAAAAGCTACATGGAGCCTTTAGTTGTTCTGGTCGCTATACCTCTAGCATTGATTGGCGTTATTTGGGGACATCTTATAATGGGCCTGCAATTTACTATGCCATCAATGCTTGGATTCGTTTCATTGGCAGGTATTGTTGTTAACGATTCAATCTTACTAGTGGAATTTGTAAAAAAACGTGTGGCAGAAGGTTTGTCCGTTCATGATGCGGCAGCCAAGGCGAGTTATGATCGGTTTCGAGCGGTGCTATTAACATCCATTACTACTATTGCTGGAATGACACCTTTATTATTTGAAACTAGTTTGCAAGCGCAAGTATTAATTCCATTAGCGACCAGTATAGTGTTTGGAATTGCAACCTCAACGGTGTTAGTGCTGTTTGTTATTCCATGTTTATACGCTATTTTCGAAGACTTTGGATTTGCAAAAGCAGATGCTCATGTGAAGGCCTAGTGATTGATAGGCCGCTTAACCACTGGATAGTTCTGTGGCTTTACAATGCCAATATAGGCCAAAATGAAAACGCGACAGGTTTTGTTATCGCGGTCTGTTGTCTTTCTGAGAGCTGACAAAAATAGTTAATAAATTCATTATAGGCAAAGACACGAAACGTTTAATTTAGGTTTCTTTCTAACTCTCTGTCGTAGGCTTTTCTTAATTTGTGACCCTTCAGGTTAATTTACTTCTCCATTCTTCGTGGTTGTTAAGATCCATTTACATTTGAACTTATACAAGTACTTGTATAAGTGAGGTGGTTTCTCTATTATATATACAAGTACTTGTGTATTGGAGAATGACATGTCAACTCGGTATTATGAAAACCTTAGTCCTGCATATCTAGGCCACTATTGCCGTCGGCTTTCGAATGTAATAGTAGAGCAGAGTTCTGAAATCCTTAACGAGATGGGAATTGTTACCCCCTCAGCTTCCATTTCTGCGATTACCTACCTGCATATGAATAGCCCTATTTCAGTCGCCAACTTAGCAGAGGCTCTTGGCGTGAGTCACCAAATGGCGACTCAACGAGTAAACCAATTAGAAAAACTCGGATTAATTCAAAGAATTCAGCTTGAGGGAGATAAGCGTGTTAAACAAGTTATCCTGACTCCACTTGCAAAAAGTGAGGTTAAACGATTAAAACCCTTCACTAAAAAAGTAGATTCGATATTTTTGGAACTGGAAAAAGAACTGAACTGCCAATTAATGAGTGGGCTTCGAAAGGCTGAATTGTCTCTGTTGGATAAAACACTAAGCCAACGAGTAAAGACTAGAGGGAAAAACTGATGAGTATAAAACCGATCAAACAACAACCAATAAAGGACCTATTGTTAGTATTGGCCACTCTTTTTATTTTGAAGTGGTTGCTTCTTCAGTTTGATGTAACTTGGACTCTTGCTGGACCTATTTCATTGCTTTCTGCTCTTGCCGTCGCAACCTGGCGACTCAAAAGACAGGGTCAAAGTTGGGGTGATCTCGGGCTAACTTATACGGGGAGTAAGTTAAGCCTAACTTTATGGACACTGGGTGCATTGGTTTCCACCATACTTATAGGCAATATCGCTCAATCATTGGCTTCTCAACTAATTCCTGAAACAACCTCGATTGATCAAAGTAATCTGGATGCGATGTCTAATCGATTTATCAATGTGCCTGGAAATTTCCTTGTTTATTTTTTCTGGATTGTGGTTGCTTGGGTGATTGGTGGTGTTACCGAAGAATTGCTTTTCCGTGGATTTTTAATCAATCGTTTTGAGAAGGTTCTAATAAAAATACCGTTCGCCATTGCTATTGCAATAGTTTTGCAGGCTTTGATTTTTGGCCAACAACATATGTACTACCAAGGTTGGGTAGGCTTTGCTGCTACTGGTGTGATTGGGCTTTTATCGGGAGTTATTTATGTGTTCAGTAGGCGCAGACTTTTACCACTCGTCATCTCACATGGGTTAGCAAACTCTCTAGGATTAACACTCATGTATTTAGGCGTCCAGACCTAACATAGAAAAAGCCTCTCCGGATATTATTAAATCCTCCCAAAACTCTACCCAAGTCCAGTCATGATTCATGTCACTGCTTTTGGATGTAATGGGAGAGCGTTAAAAAGCAGGTTTTTTTCAAAGTAAAAGGGCAAGCAAACAAAGCTCTGAATTTGATAATATTTTTACCAATAGCCTAAGTTTTCATACAAAGTGTGCCATTCGAAGTGACTGTTGACTAGATAATTCAAAAATCCCTCCAAATAGCATTAATTCGACTAAACTCTAATATAGCCCCTGATATGCAGTTATTTTGAATTAGTTCTATACTTATCAGTCGATTAGATAACTTGGAACTGCTACGCGAATCGTATTTTAAAAGGTATTGAGTTGATATTCTTACGCTTAATCATAGTCGTTCTATTGAGTTTTAGTTTTCAAGCTTTTGCAGTAAAGCTGGAGTCTGAAACCTTGTCGTTTGATATTCGAGCCGCGAGTATGCGTTTTTCACCGGTGACTGGGCATCGGGGCTTGGATATTACTAATAGAACGATCATCAATGATGATCAAGGCTATTTATGGATCGGTACTCAAGGCGGTCTTGTTCGACTCGACGGCTATCAATCTAAGCGCTACGTGGCCAATAGCAAGTCTAGAAATTCGTTAGTAAGCAATTTTGTTTATAGCTTGGCGTTCCAGAAATCCCAAAGTCGATTGTGGGTAGGGACTTCCAATGGGTTAAGCGTCTTCGACTTAAAGAATGAAGAATTCTACAACTATAAAAAAGATGACCAAGTATACAGTTTAACTAGTAACATAATTCAGACCATTTTTATTGATAGTAAGCACAGGGTTTGGCTAGGTACTAAAGAAGGGCTCAATCTTTATCAACCAGAAAGCGATACATTCAAACAATTCTTAAACGATGAATCAGACCCTGATTCAATATCCCATAATAATGTTCTAGATATCAAAGAAGACCACTTGGGTAACCTGTGGATAGCAACTCAAATAGGTATCAACCGATTCAATGAGTCGGATGGTTTTGAACGATTTAACCCACTTAGTCAAGAAGGTGGGAGTCAGAGTTTAGTTACCAAAATAGCGATAGATGATGAGAATGGCCTATGGTTAGGAACCGAACAACATGGAGTTGTTTCTTATAACCCTGTGACAAAGGAGTCTAAACGATTTAAGAAAGGAGTCGACTACAATGGGCTAAGATCAAACTATGTCCACTCTTTGATGTTCGATAAACGTGGTGAGTTGTGGATAGGAACCACTGGTGGACTTTCAATTTATAATCCACAAAATGACACTTTCTTAAATTTTAATAATGAGCAAGTTAACAGCAATATTGTCGCTCTCTATCAAGATGTCAATGATATTGTTTGGATAGGAACCTGGTCAAAGGGGTTGGTTAAATTTAATCCACGCTCTACACAAGTAGGGCGGCTCAGTCTAAAAGCGCTTAAAACAGGAGGCGAAATCATCGTCAGTACTCTTAAAGGAGTAGGAGGTGATATATGGATCGCTAATCCGAAAAACTTGTTTCAGTTAAAGCCATCAGTGGGGGTAATAGAGAAGTTTGATTTAGTCCCACTTAATCCAAATAACAGTCGAGCAATCCCATTTATAGACCGTGATAATAATGATTTATATGTGTTGACAGATAAGATTCATTTGTTAAACGATACTCAAAATATTCAGTCTTTTTCGCTCCCTGAAAAAATTCAGAATGCTAGTTGGTACAGTGCTTCCTTTGACAGTCGAGGAAGGCTATGGCTAGGTGGTAGAAACGTCGGTATTTATATTCTCAGCCATGATTTCAAAACAATCGAACACCATATTGAAAGTGCGCTTGCTGGATTAATTAGTCAAATCAATGATACAACCATGTTGATCGGTTCATTTACAGCAACATTCTGGGTGGATCTAAATACGTTTGAAACAGTCATTCACACCCCTGAAAACACTGCTGGAATGCTCCACCCTAATGTGACAGGTTATAATCAAACGGCTGACGGCAAGCAGTGGTTAGGTACTTCCGAAGGAATTCACCAGCTCAATACCAACAGAAATGGAAAGCCATATTACCGTAATTGGACTCAGCAAGATGGCCTTCCTAACGATGTATTAACTGGGCCGTTGGAAGATTCGTCAGGAAAGCTATGGTTTTCAAGCACCAATGGTTTAATTCGCTTTGACCCAGCAAACGAATCCTTAGAGCACTTTGATGATTCTCAGGGAGCGTTTACTAATTATTATATTTCTCAATATATGAAGGACGATCATCAACGACTTTATTTTCAGGGCCCACAAGGGTTAAGTATCGTTGATGAAAGATTCGTAAGACGTAACGAGACGCCTTATGAAATTGTGATTGATGAATTCAGAGTTACCAATGAAGTACAAGTACCGAAGGCTAACAAGAACTCGATTTTGGAACAGTCTATTCAGTATACTCAGTCCATTTTACTACCACCTGAAAAAAGAGATTTTTCATTTAGTTTTTCATCAACCTATTTTGCTCAACCGGATAAAGTAAAGTACTTCTACCGATTGTCAGGGTTCGATGAACAATGGCAGCAAATCGGTTCCAAGAATCGCCAGCTTAAATACACTAACTTGAATCCAGGAAACTATCGGCTAGAGCTATATAGCTTATCTCCTTACCAAGCCAAGAGCAGCATAAAAACTGTTGAAGTTACTCTACTGCCTTTCTATTACGAAACACTTTGGTTTAAGGTACTACTCGGACTGTTGGTTTCCTCAATCTTTTTGATTTGGTACAAATATCGAATGTACAAGATTAAACAGTACAATCAACAGCTAGAGAAAGAAGTTCAACAACGAACTCAAGACATAAGAACATTGGCCAATATTGGACGCGATATCAGTTCCTTACTAGATATCCATGAACTATTTGAGCACCTATATATCCACCTCAATAAATCTTTGGATGTTTCCGTGCTGGCTATTGGTGTCTATGAAAAAGAGCATCACAGGATTAAATTTGAACGAACTCTAGAGAATGGTGAAATTATGCCAACTCATTATCGTCCAATGAATTCAGAAACTGAATTAGCAGCTTGGTGCATAGAAAATAATCAAGAAATGGTAATGAATGAACACTCCGAACGGTTCAATTTTATAAAACGTAATTCTGGGCCTGTAGTGGGCGAAAGTATGCAAACGGTTGTTTATTTACCTATTAGTTCTCGCACTAATCAAATGCTAGGTTGTATAACCATACAGTCCAAACGAAAAAAAGCCTACGATGATGAGGATATTGAGTTTATCAGAACGATTTCTAATTATACTGGGATCGCACTCGATAATACGCTAGCTCATACTGAACTGAAGAAGGTGTCGACAACAGATTTTCTAACGGGCCTAACAAACCGACGGGCATTTGTTGAACAAGCCAACTTTCAAGCAGGGATTTTTAGACGAAGTGATTTACCTTTGGCGATAGCGATGGTGGATATCGATCATTTCAAAATATTTAATGATCAATACGGCCATGATTGTGGAGATTATGTTCTGCAAAATGTAGCCAAGATTTTTAAGCAAAATATTAGAGAGCAGGATTTAGTTTCTCGATGGGGAGGGGAAGAATTCATTTTCATGTTCCCAAATACAGGTGTCAATGGGACTTCCATTATACTCAATAAACTAAGAAAGCTGTTGGAAGATACTAGTTTTGACTTTCAGGGAAAGGAATTAAACATTACCGCTACATTCGGAGCATGCTTATTTGAAAAAAATGACCAAGTAGAAGATGTCATTAATCGAGCTGACGCTGCGTTGTATCAAGGTAAAGACAAAGGTCGAAATCGAGTTGAAATTGTTACCGAGTTTTCTAAGACCGACCTATAATTATTCTGTTTCTATCAATTTAAATTCGCTCATTCTTTTTCACAGCCGCTGTCACTTTATCGCTGAGAATAGTTGCTGTTGTTTAATATTCAATTTCTAATTATGATTATTCTCGGAGCGATCCCTATCATCAATTTCCTTGTGATCTTAATGGCTAACTCTCGAGCTAATCAAATATTATCTAAAAATGGTATCAAAGTTGGGTTTACGGGAGCTAAAATAGCGGACATACAAGCAAAAGCAATAACCACCTAAATTGGCTCTCTACTCTTCGTGCCCCTTGCAGGCCGCGTTTTTGATGAATTTAATTATTCCGAGGGCTTTTATCCACTGAATCCGCAAGTCGGTAGAGTAGTTTTTCTGTAGCATCCCAGCCTAAACAGCCGTCAGTAATACTCTGACCATATTTTAAGTTTTCAATTGAGGCTACCGCTTGTTGACCTTCTTCTAAATGGCTTTCAATCATTACACCTGAAATTCCCGATTGCCCTTTTTCTATCTGTCGGGCGACGTCTTCTCCAACTTCTATTTGACGCTCAAATTGTTTCAGGCTATTAGCATGACTAAAATCGATCATTAGTCCACAAGCAATTTGTTGTTCAGTAAGAGTCGCTAGGCAAGCCTCGACACTCTCAGAATGATAGTTTGGGATTTGTCCGCCTCGCAGGATAAGATGGCAATCGTCATTGCCAGTAGTTTTGTAGATAGCGGTTGTACCATGCTCTGTTGGCGAAAGGAATATGTGAGAATTGTTAGCCGATTTTATTGCGTCAATAGCTATCTTGATATTTCCATCCGTTCCATTCTTAAAACCAACTGGGCACGATAGCCCCGAGGCTAGTTCTCGATGGATTTGGCTTTCAGTGGTTCTCGCGCCAATGGCTCCCCAGCTTATTAAGTCGGCATAATACTGTCCGGTTACGATATCTAAAAACTCGGTCCCAGCCGGCACGCCCAGTTGATTTAAATCAAGTAGTAATTGTCGTGCTAACTTAAGTCCGCGGCTTACATCAAAGCTTTTGTTTAGATCAGGATCGTTTATTAATCCTTTCCAACCGATGGTCGTTCGGGGTTTTTCGAAGTAAACTCTCATGACTATTTCTAGTTTATCTTTCAATTTCTCTCTAACTGCGGCGAGTTTTTCAGCATATTCCTTGGCTGCATTCACATCATGAATAGAGCAAGGGCCGACAACAACTAATAATCGCTTATCTTTACCGTACAAAATATCGCTGATGTTATTTCGGGTATTGGTGATTAATTGCTCAATCGAACGATTCGACGGAAAGTCGTCGAGAACTTCTTTTGGGGTAACGATGTGTTCAATGTCTTGAATGCGTCTATCTGACGTTTTGGCCATGGTAAATTCCTGCAAATTTAGCGGTAGTCCGCCTAAAGCCGGTAAGTGGCGAAAAGTTAACATGCTCACTCTATAAATAACAACCGCTAGATCAACAATTTTACGAACTTTTCGAGATTTAGCTAGTTTCCAGTTTATCTGTGGGTAGGCGGGTATTATTTAAGATAATTATCATTCGTTTGCCTTAGGTCAAGTTTTCTCTCTTTGGCTCATGGTTTTCAGTGACTACTGTCGTTATAGTGGCAACGCTTAATCATCGAGCGAAAGACAGATAATCATCAATCAACCATGCAAAGCTACCCACTCAAAAACAACTATCAGCCGATGCCAGGCGATTTGGCGATTTGGTTCTTTATTTATGCTGAACTTGCTGTTTTTGGCTTAGCCTTTATTGTTTATTTAGTGATCAAGAGCCAAAATCCTGAAATCTTTGAAGCGGGTCAGCAAACTCTCAACAAAACCTTTGCTCTTATTAATACACTGGCACTCATTACAAGCAGTTATTTTGTGGTTAAAGCGGTTGAATCGATTAAACAAGATTCATTGCAGGCTTGTGGGCGTTGGTTAATTGCAGCTTTAGTGGCGGCGAGCATCTATGTGCTCTTAAAAACTTTGGAATATCAGCACTTGTATGGATTGGGCTTTCACCTCAGTAGCAACAAATTTTATACCTACTATTTCTTGCTCACAATGTTCCACTATGCTCATGTTTTATTGGGGATGGCCATCTTGTTTATTATCTTAATGAGGAATAGAAAACGAGCTTACTCATCAAATGATTATTCTATGCTAGAAGTCGGAGCTTCTTATTGGCATATGGTCGATCTAGTGTGGGTAGTCTTATTTCCTCTAGTCTATGTTATCCAATAAGAGGTCTTAGTGTCAGTATGCCAAATCAAGTCGCAGACAGAGGCAACAGTTTGTTTTCTCCAAACTTAGTATTTGTTGGTCTAATTACCTTAACAGTTTTGAGCGCATTCATTGGCGAGAATTCTGAATCGAACAAAGAAAGCATGCTGTTGGTCTTGGTCCTAATGGTGATTAAAACTCAATTGATAATCGATCATTTTATGCATTTAAAAAAAGTGAAACTAAAGTGGCGCTTAAGCATGTCCGCTTTTGCTGTTGTCATTGGCAGCGTTGCTTGGTTCGTTTTGTGGTGATATTCACTATTTAGGCTGACATCTTTACCTGTGTTTGGATAGGGCTCAATAATATGGCAGAATGCCTGAATCGCTCATTTGTCATTCTGACTTCAAACTTATTGGAACACTCACATGTTAAAGCAATTTGTTACCTTATTTATGCTAGTCCTTGTGTTATTCGGTTGCGGCGCAGAAAAAGAACTGCCGTCTGATAGCAGCACTAAAAAACAGCTAGAACCCGCAAAGGATAAAACAAAACCAAAGGACCAAGGCACACAGGTATTGGAGATTCAATATCAGTCGATGACATTGAATAACGGTCTTAAAGTCATTTTCCATATCGACCGTTCTGATCCCGTTGTTGCCGTTGCGCTAACCGCTCATGTCGGTTCCGCGCGAGAAAAAACTGGTCGAACTGGGTTTGCACATTTATTTGAACATCTCTTATTTCTTGAGTCTGAAAACCTGGGTAAGGGCGGGCTAGATCAAATGAGTGCTCGAATAGGTGGTTCGGGAGCAAATGGATCGACCAGTAGAGATAGAACAAATTACTTTCAAACGGTTCCTCGAAACGCATTAGAAAAAATGATATGGGCGGAAGCCGATAAGCTCGGCTTCTTTATTAATACCGTTACCGAACAAGTTTTAGCAAAGGAAAAGCAGGTAGTTAAGAATGAAAAACGTCAAGGAGTAGACAATCGACCTTACGGTCATACTCAGTATGTGATTGACAAAAACCTGTATCCAAAGGGGCACCCTTATAGCTGGCAGGTGATTGGTTCTCTCGAAGACCTACAAAACGCCACACTTCAAGATGTGAAAGACTTCTTTAATCGATGGTACGTACCAAATAATGTTAGTTTGGTCATATCAGGGGACTTTGAGGTTGAGCAAGCAAAAAAATGGATCCACAAATATTTCGATGAAATTCCTGCCGGTAAGCCGGTGCAACGAAATAAAAAGCAGCCAGCAGTTTTAAAGGCGACGGTAAAAAAATACTATGAAGACAATTATGCCAAGCTACCAGAGCTTACCCTTACTTGGCCGACAGTTCCTAGGTATCACTCAGATTACTACGCGCTATCAATTTTGCGAGAGCTGCTTAGTGATGGTAAAAAAGCACCGCTTAATCAGGTGTTGGTCGACGATTTAAAACTGACTAATCGCGTTTCTATGTTCGGCTATGATTCTGAGCTGGCCGGACAAACTTCGTTACGGGTCAGAGCTTTTCAAGATAAGAATCTTAACGATGTATTCAGCGCGGTTAATCAAGCTTTTAAACTGTTCGAAAAAAATGGCTTTACTGAAGATGATCTAGATCGAATTAAAGCGCAGCAAGAAACGGCATTCTACAGAGGATTATCTAGTGCGCTTGGAAAAGGATTTCAACTGGCTCAGTATCAAATTTACCAAGGTGATCCGGGCTTCATAAATCAAGATGTTCAGAATATTTTGTCGGTGTCAAAACAACAGGTTCTTGAAGTGTACCAAAAGTACATTAAGGATAAGAACTTTGTGGCAACAAGCTTTGTTCCCAAAGGTAAAGTCGACTTAGCATTAAGCGATTCAACTGAAGCCGCAATAGTTGAAGAAAAAATTGAACTAGGTGCTGAAGAAGATTTTGATGCTTCGAAAAGCGCAGAATATATCCGCACCCCTTCAAGTTTTGATCGAACTTCAGAGCCTGGCTACGATGAAAAACCGATTGAAATTAAATTGCCACGCATCTCAAATCGGGTGCTTGATAACCAATTGAAATTATTGAGCATCCAACATGAAGAAGTGCCGTTAGTTAACTTTAGGTTAAGGTTGGAAGGAGGCATGCTGTTTGAAGAGCCGACTAAACTTGGTATGACTAATTTGGTCGCTCGATTGATGAATCGCGGGACAAAAAATAAAACACCACAGCAGCTGGAAGACGCGCTAAAACAAATTGGCGCTCAAGTGACTTTTTCAGCAGACAAGCAGGGCATAGATGTATCTGGCTCTTCCCTAAGCAGAAACTATCCGGCAATGATGAAAATTCTAACGGAGATGTTGCTAGAGCCGCGCTGGGACAATACTGAGTTAACTCTAATTAAAGAAAGCGTGAATGCCGAAATCAAACAACAACTAGCTAGCCCCGGCGCAATAGCGTCGAACCAATTTGATAAATTAGTGTATGGCGATTCCAATATTCTAGCCAATGATTTACTAGGGGCAGCCGAAACGGTTTCTAAAATCAGCATGCATGATTTGAAAAACTACTATTCAAATTTCTTGGTACCAAATTTAGCTTCAATACATATCGTTGGAGATATTTCGGAGGGAGAAATCGAACAATCACTATCGGTATTGAACAAACAATGGAAATCTAAACCGGCTGAATTACCTAGTATTAAAACGCTGCCTCTAGCGGATAAAGCGATGGTTTATTTTTACGATGTACCAAATGCAAAACAGTCGATGCTCAGAATCGGTAATCCAGCGATTAAAGCAACCCATGAAGATTTTTATTTAGCGCAAGTTGCTAATTATCGTTTGGGTGGCGGAGGCTTTGCATCTATATTAACTCAGCAATTACGCGAATCAAAAGGTTATACTTATGGAGTCGGCTCAGGGTTTTCGGGTAGTAAAGTCGATGGTCGTTTTATGATTCGAAGTGGGGTACGGGCTAATGTTACGTTGGAGTCGCTCCAGTTGATTCGTGAGATTTTGAGCACGTATAAAGAAAGTTTAACAGAACAAGATTTACAATTAACAAAAGGCTACTTCTTGAAGAGCAATGCTCGCCGTTTTGAAACCCCCAATGCCAAATTAGAGATTTTGACTAACCTATCTGGATACTCTCTGTCTGATAATTACATTGAAGCGAGAACACAGCAATTACAATCGTTAGATTTAAAAACAATGAAGAGCCTTGTTGAGAAATATATCCAACCCGACAAAATGGTTTATCTGGTAGTTGGTGATGCGAAAACTCAACTATCCAGACTTGAAGCGTTAGGATTGGGCAAACCGGTCTTAATCAATCCTTAAGTAAAAGTTTTGTTTAAAGCGTTGGTAGATAAAAAATGAGTGAGCTTGTGTAGAGCTCACTCAAACTTCGGCATCAAAGAATAATAGTGATTGCATCCTTGGTATTAGATGCAATAGTATGACGGCATGAATTATCAAGTAATTACTAAGTCGTGGTCAAAACGAAGACCTATCGACTCCTCGGAAGCCATCCAATCCATTCAGTTTATAGACTTCAAAAAGCAACATGATCATTTTTGTAAGATGTTGGTCGAATACCAAAATGGTGTACAAGAAACGCTGATTTCAAGAGTCATCTTTAATGAAATCAAAAATCATTGGACGGTCGACGGTATGAAAGTCGCTGTTCGGCTAACTGATATCTAATCACTCACTGAAGTAAGAGCTAGTGTCTGAATTGAAAAGTGGAAACAACATTTCTTCTTCACTTGATGGTTAAAGCTCAAGTTACCCATTGATCGTATCAGGTTGTACCTGTTCGATGAATTGTAAATATTTATGAATTCCCCAGCGTAGAATGCTCATATCTCTATAAATTTCAATGATTTGCACTACTAATTTTCTATTATTCGTTGATTAGAACCTGCTTAGAGAGTATGAGAAACTAGCCAGCTACCTCCAACATAATAAAGAGAATAATAGCCATGAAAAAACTCAGTCATGCGGTACTGACCGCAAGCTTGACTGTGCTTGGGGCGAATAGTGTCTTTGCTGATCAAACCAGTCACGTATATGGGATCCACGATCGTAGCGCCAACCACTATGCTCTAACGCATGCAACGGTATTTATAGAACCAGGAAAATCAATTGAAAACGCAACATTGGTTATAGACAATGGTCGAGTTGTCAGTGTCAAACAAAAAGGTAAAGTGCCTTCTGGCGCGACCGAAATCGATTTAACTTCTCATATTGTCTACCCAGGATTTATTGATCCTTACAGTAATTATGTTGCTGCGAAAGATAAGCCGGCTGCCAAAAAGCCAAACGACGGACCTAAATATACCGGTGAAAGAAAGGGCGGCAACGCCTGGAACAATGCTATCCGAGCTGAAATTAATTGGGTTGACCAATTTAAACCAGATTCTGCTACAGCCAGTAAATACACTAAGAATGGTTTCACCGCAGTACAAACAGCGAAGTTTGACGGAATCTTTCAAGGGCAGGGAGTGACTGTTTCTTTAGCGGATGGATTACCAAACGATCTCATTTACAACTCTCACGCCAGTCATTTTGGCTCGTTCGATAAAGGGTCTTCTAAGCAAGAATACCCCAGTTCATTGATGGGAAGTATCGCACTAATTCGCCAAACGTTAAGTGATTCAGCTTGGTATCGCACAGCGCGTGGCAAAACGGATCATTTAAATACAGGTCAGTTAGTAGAATATAATACCGCACTTGATGGGGTGGCTGAAATAAGCGCAAAAGGTTTAATTTTTAATGCTGATGATTATTTATCCAGCTTACGTGCCGACAAGCTATTTGATCAATACAAAATCAATGCAAGCTTTGTTGCAGATGGTCACGAATATGCGCGTATAAATGAAATTAAAAATACCCAAGCTACTTTTATTCTGCCGGTCAACCTGCCAGTAAAACCTGATGTTAGTAGTTATGAATCTCAATTAGATGTTTCTTTAGGTGAACTAAGACATTGGGAAAGAGCGCCGAGTAATGCTGCAGTATTAGCCAACAATAAAATCCCATTCGCTTTTACTCAGCATGGGTTAAAGAAAACCGATAAGTTTTGGGAAAAAGTTAGAACCATGGTTAAGCATGGCCTATCACAGGAAAGTGCTTTAGCCGCATTAACCACAGTACCCGCTAAGCTTGCTGGAATTGATCAAAGTGCAGGAAAAATCAGTCGCGGAATGTTTGCTGATTTAGTGGTGACCGATGGTAATATTTTTGAAAAAGGAAAAATAAAAAGCGTCTGGATGCAAGGTAAACGTAAAGTCCTTTCTGAAATAGAACCAACACTTTTTGCTGGTGAATATACCATCAAGGTGTTAGACAAAGAACTTGCCCTTCAACTTGAAGATAAAGCGGGAAAGGTTTCAGGAACGCTGGTAAAAGATGATAAAAAAGCAAAATTGAAAGTTATTTCAAACCAAGATAACCAGCTACTTTTCTCAGCCGACCTAGGTGAGTTTGGACTACCAGGCGTTTTTCGGTTTAGTAGTCGACTAATTGATTCGAAATTGGTTGGAACTTATCTTGATCCCAAGTCTTCAAGAAAAAGCTTTTCAACGACAAGCGCTTCCAAAAATGAACTAGAGAGTAAAGCAGAAGATAAAAGCTCTAAAGACGATGAACCGAGTAATGCTCAGAACAGTTATGCTGGCAAAGTGACTTATCCTAATCGAGCATTTGGCTTAGCCGAGTCTGCGAAGCCACAAAATTTGCTGATCAAAAACGCCACAATCTGGACATCTGAAAAGGAAGGTGTTGTTACGGAGTCTGACCTGTTAATCAAAAAAGGTAAGATTTCTAAAATAGGTAAAAATTTGCGGGCTCCACGCGGTTATCTTGAAATTGATGGTACTGGCAAACACATAACAGCCGGTATTATAGATGAGCATTCGCATATTGCTATCAGTAAGGGCGTCAATGAGGGCAGCGATGCCATTACTGCTGAAGTGCGAATTGGCGATGTGGTTAATCCTGATGATATTAATATCTATCGAGCATTAGCCGGCGGAACGACTATGGCTCAGCTTTTACATGGTTCAGCTAATCCTGTTGGAGGTCAAGCCCAAGTGATTAAGCTTCGCTGGGGAAAATCTGCTGAGCAAATGAAAGAAAAACGCGCGCCCGGTTCGATAAAGTTTGCACTAGGTGAAAATGTCAAACAGAGCAATTGGGGGGATAAGTTTACCATTCGTTATCCGCAGTCAAGAATGGGGGTTGAAACCATTGTTCGAGATGCATTTACTCGTGCAAGGGACTATCAAAGCTCTTGGGAACAATATAAACGTTTATCTAATAGCCAGAAAAAAGTTACTGCACCTCCTCGAAGAGATTACCGATTAGAAACGTTAGTAGAAATATTAGAAAGCGAGCGTTTTGTTCATTCACACTCTTATGTGGCTTCTGAAATCTTGAGCCTAATGAATATTGCTGAAGATTTTGGATTCACCATTCAAACCTTCACTCATATATTGGAAGGTTATAAGGTCGCCGATGAAATGGCAAAACATGGCGCATCCGCTTCGACATTTTCTGACTGGTGGGCATACAAGTTTGAAGTGTTAGATGCCATTCCAATGAATACTTGTTTAATGATGGATCGTGGGGTTAACGTATCGGTTAATTCTGACAGTGGTGACTTGATTCGTCGATTAAATACTGAAGCGGCAAAGTCAGTTCAGCATTGTGGTATGAGTCAGGAAAATGCGCTTAACATGGTTACAATTAACCCTGCTAAACAGCTCAAGGTTGACAAATTTACCGGGAGTTTAAAACCCGGTAAAGATGCAGATTTCGTTATTTGGAGTGGCCACCCGCTTTCCATTTATTCTAAAGTTGAACAGACTTGGGTTGATGGTGTGAACTATTTCGACCGAGCTAAAGATCTGCAAATGAGGCAGCAAATTGCCGAAGAAAAGAATCAGTTAATACAAAAGGTTCTTGCAGAAGGTAATAAAAAGAAAAAAACTAAAGCTGACACAGAAAACGGTGCTGCATCATCTAAAACTTTCAGCGCTCTAACTCAAAATCAATCCTTTGACCAAGTCTACCTTTTGAAAGAAGAGGCGCAGTGGCATTGTGATGACAATTTCGATTTTTGGCATTGGAAGTCTAGCCATAACGGAGGGCAACACTAATGAAAAATCTAACAAAAATAGCATTATTGGCAAGCCTTAGTTTTTCGGCATTGGCAACGGATATTGTTCCGGGTAAAAAGCAAGCTAACCCTGTTTTACTTAAAGGTGGCACCTTGCATACTGTGACCGATGGTGTAAAGGCGAATCATGATTTACTAATTGAAAATGGTATTATCAGCCAGATTGGCGAAAACCTATCGGCTCCTGCGAATAGTCAGGTGGTTGATGTTTCTGGTAAGCAGATCTATCCAGGCTTGATTGGATTATCAACAAATGTAGGGCTAGTAGAAATCGGTGCCGTACGAGCGACCAGAGATAACGTCGAGACTGGCCGAGCAACCCCTGAAGTGAAAGCTCATGTCGCTTATAATGCAGACTCGGAAATTATTCCAACATTACGCAGTCATGGGGTTACCCATGTGCAAGTTGCGCCTGGTGGCGGTGGGCTAAACGGGCAGTCTTCATTGATGCAATTAGATGCTTGGAATTGGCAAGACGCAATAACTCAGGCTGATACAGGAATGCACCTTCGCTGGCCTGCAGTCGGTATTAATAAGTCGTGGTGGGAAAGACGGACGCCAGAGAAGCAAAAAGAGGCTAATCAAAAAGCAGCTAAGCAGTTCAAAGAAACGTTTGATCAAATCATCGCTTATGCCAAAGCTCGTCAAGCAGATAAAAATCATGCCGTTGATCTTCGCTGGGAGGCAATGCGTCCGGTTTTGAATGGGGACATGCCATTGTTTGTTCATGCTAACGATTTCAGACAAATTGAGCAGGCTGTACATTTTGCCGATCAGCATAAAGTTAGAATGGTTATTGTCGGCGGTCGTGATGCAGACAAAGCTGCGGCTTTGTTAAAGTCCAAAAATATCCCGGTGGTATATACTTCTGCCTGGGGGCGCACTTGGCGCAGTGATGAAGCAATGGATAGAGCCTATGCTACTCCGGCTATGTTTGAAGCTTCTGGTATCCGCTACTCACTCGCAATCGAGGGAAATTGGCCAGTTAGAAACTTAGCGTTTGCGGCAGGTCAGTCAATGGCATACGGGGTATCTGCGGAAACCGCGTTGCGTTCAATAACCTTAGAGCCAGCTAAAGTACTTGGTGTTGAAGATAAAATGGGATCTTTAACGGTCGGAAAGCAGGCTAATATTGTGGTAAGTGGTGGCGATCTCTTTGACCACTTGACCCACAGTGTTGAACTGTTGCTGATTGAAGGCCGTGAGGTTGATATTGATAATCGCCACAAGCGGCTCTATCGTAAATACTCGAAAAAACCATAACGCTAGCTTTCGATATTTGGTAGAAGCCTCGATATTTTAATATCGGGGCTTTTTTATGGACTCCGGAATTTCTTTCCATTCTTCGCAAACCTTTTACAATCCTCGACGTATTGAATAGTATCTGAGTTAACAACAGGTTGGGTATATTCAATAATGACCGACGAAACGTCGCTAATGCTTAAAGTTAAAGATGGCCAAATAGGTCATCTTTCTGATTTGTTTGAAGCGAATCACCTACCATTGTATAACTTCTACCTTCGATCTGGCTTAAATCGCGCGCTTGCAGAAGATTTAGTTCAAGAGACTTTCATGCGGGTATTGGCCTATCGTTCTACTTATAAAGCAGAAAGTTCGTTTAAAGCTTGGTTTTATCGAATTGCCAGAAATGTTGTCGCCGATCATTTCCGAAAATTATCCAACAAAGAACACCATGAATCGTTTGAAGAGCAACACATGGAAGGCTCTGACTCGCTGACTGATTCGCTTGAACAACAAGACCAGCGTAACGATTTCGAAAAAGCACTGTCTGCCATTCCTGCAGAACATCGAGAAATTATAATTCTCAGTCGATTTCAGCAACTTAATTATGCGGATATTGCTGAAATGTTAAATTGCAATATTAATACCCTAAAGACCCGCATGCGGGCGGCTATTTCTAATCTTAAATCCGAATATCGATTAATTACCGGAGAGGTGACTCCATGAATCATCAAGATATTATTTCTCAAAAGATTGAGTTTTTAAATGGAAACCGAACCAACGACCTTTCGCCTGAAACGCTTATTATGGTCAAGCAGGATCCCGAGTTAGCAAGTGAAATCGAGTTTGTAGAACAGTTATGGAAACAAACAGAACTGGATAGAGTGAGTAAACCTTCAGCTCAAATGCAAGCAAGATTCTATCAAATGTTAAGCCACGCTCAGTCTGCAGAGGCAACAAGCCACAAAGCGACCGAATCGGCTAAAAAGGCGTCTAGAGAACCATTACTGGTTAGGCTGGGGTTGTTTCAGCCGGCTTTCCAAGTGTTATTGCTTGTTGTGGTGTTTGGGCTTGGTTGGTCATTAAACAGCAATAAATTATCACAACAGACCGATCGTTCTGCAGTATTAGAAAATAAAGTGGAAGCACTCAACGTTATGGTGGCTCTATCTATGCTTGGTAAAGATTCAACCGCTGAACGGTTAGCTGGAGTTGACTATGCTAAAAACGTTAGTTTAGACGACGAACGACTAGTGGACTCCTTGTTAGCCTTGCTTAACGGTGACCGATCTAGCGCTGTGCGTTTGTCGGTGGTCGATGTTTTGGCGCAAGGGAAGCAACATGATCAAATGCAAAGGAAGATTGTTGATAGTTTATCTAAGCAGTCAAACCCAATCGTACAAGTTGCATTGGTAGAACTTTTGCAAAATTATTCGAAGCTAAGTCAACAACAACTACAAACAATATTCTCTAACGAGCAGCTAGATGAAGAAGTCGCTCGTTTAATAAAGCAAAATTTTGCGCCACAAAGTAAAACCATATGAGTTAAATCATATGAATTAGACCAGAATAAATCTTTTCCAAATTAAACAAAAATTCTTATTAGAATGAAAGAGGTATTTAACCAAATGAAAATTTATAGACTAAAAGCAACCCTACTAATGTTAGTCATGTGTGCCCTGTCTAGTATCGCAACTTCAGCTAATGCGGCTGAACGTAGTGTTAGTCATAACCTAGAGCTCACTGACCCTAACAAGCCTGCCAAAATCGATGTTTCACTGATGAGTGGAAAAATTACTGTCGAAGGTTACAAAGGAAAAACAGTGAAAATCCAGGCAACTGTTAATGATTTAGATAAAGTAAAAGAAGACAGTTGGGGAGTAAATGTTAACACTCATGTGAATACGAAAATGCATGGCGACGCTGGTGAGAACAGACCTTCTACCAAAGGATTAAAGCGCGTTAAAAAGACAAACGTCAATATCGATATCGAAGAACGAAATAATAGGGTGAGTATCGAGTCTCATAACAATCGCGATAGTATTGAACTTATTCTTAAAGTGCCATTTAATGCCAGTCTAGAATTAGAGGTTAATAAGGGTCAGGGAGTTAGTGTCACTAATGTTTATGGTGAAATCGAAATTGAGAGTGTCCGAGGACCAATTACTGCCAAAGGGGTAAGAGGATCGATCGTAGCGGAATCATCTCGCAGCGATATGACGATTGTGTTCGATGAGTTTAACCTTGAAAAGCCATCTTCATTGACAGTTCACCGAGGTAATATTGATGTCACTCTACCGAGCAAAGCCAGCGCGCTAATCGATGTAAAGAACTACGATGGAGAGATCTTCTCAGGAATAGAAGCAGAGTTTAAGAACGTTGACAAAGTTGAAAAGGGCAAGAGTAAAGGCCATCAAAAAATAACTATTGGTGGTTCGATGCAGGCTAATTTAAATGGTGGAAAACAGAAACTACTATTAAACACCTTTCGAGGGGATATGTTTATTCGTAGCAAATAATTCTCTTTAGAGTGAATAAAAGGTCGCGTTAGCGGCCTTTTTTATTCCTGAGAGAAAACCTTTTTGAGCAGATTAAGTATTCAATAATATCGGAACAATAATATGATAGCTAATTCGGAGAACCACTATGACACTCATTGCCTCTTATCCAGTCAATCTATTTCTTAAAAAAACATTGTTTACCTTTATCTTGATAATTCTTGCGGGAAATTCATTGGCCCACAATGAAAACTATCAATCAGAGTTCGAGCGCCATGGGATCACCGAATCATTTATTCAGGAGCTCAACGGAATGGGGTATTATAATTTAGAGGATCAACAGCTAATTGCTTTCAAAATACATGGTGTGAATAGTTTATTTATTCAACAACTAGCAGACTTAGGCTATGCGGATCTGGACGCTAATCAATTGTTGGCCTTTAAAATTCACAACGTTAATGATGCTTATGTTAGCTCTATTAATTCTATTGGTTATGGTCAGATGGATACCAATGACTTATTAGCATTTAGAATTCACAATATTGATAGGACTTTTATCGAGTGGTATCAATCTCTTCGTTTAACGGATCAAAGCGCCTCAAAACTTCTCGCTTTTTCGATACATGGTATTAACGATGAGTTTATCAATGTAATCCACTCCCTAGGTTTTACTCAACTTGATTCTGGAGACTACCTCGCCGCTAAAATTCACCACATTACCACAGAATTTGTCTCATCAATGAAAGGTTTTGGGATAGCTGTAAATAACTTAGATGAAGCGCTAAAGCTCAAGATATTTAAAGTGCAACGCGATGATGTTGAGAAGATTAAACGCTTTCAATTGTTCTCTTCAGACGCCAACGAAATCGTTGCATTAAAAATACTAAAACTAGATGACGAGTTAGTTGAGCAAGTGAAATCTCTTGACCTGAATAGCTACTCATTAGCGAGTTTTCTTGAGCAAAGAGCCAATTTTAAAACAGATTATTACCGCAATAACAAAATGCTATTGGCTTTTGAGCGCGTGATGGAAAAAATTCAAAGACTGTAACCAATGAAAAGGACGGGGGGCTCAATCTTATTTGACTTGCCACTTAGTTCAAATGTACTCAGTTAGCAAAGCCTGCATATTTTCAAAGGTTGACTCCATTTTCACCAGACCGCGCTTGGCTTGGTCATGATTACCGGCTTCGTACATCATGCGAAGCTCATTGGCTCTCGTATGGATTTCTTTGTGAAATATGTCTAATTGATAGATTAGCTCATGGTCAAATATTTTCTCGCGCTTAGCTCTTTCAATCCATCGACCACAGTGACACTGCCGGTTATCCATGATGGGCCAATCTCTAATCATGGTGGGTTCCAAAAGTATATTGGTCACAAAGTGATTTTTCCACCAGCTGCAGGTCAGTTCAAACAAGGCTATTTTACTCTGTAATTCGGTATGCTTTTCTCTACCCCATTTTAACCATTTTTCATTGGCTACTTGGTTGGTACTCCACTTGTATATGTCGTTGGCAGGCATAGGCTTGGCGATTTCATAGCCTTGTGCGAGCTCACAACCCATCATTAACAGAATAAGCCCGTGTTCGGTGCTTTCAACTCCTTCGGCAATCACTTTGCGTTCGAATGACTCTGCCAATCCAATAACACCATTGACAATGACATAATCACTCGGGTCATCGAGCACGTCTCTAACAAAACTTTGGTCAATCTTAATCGTGTTGGTGGGTAAGTTACGCATGTGAGTTAAAGATGAATAACCGGTACCAAAATCATCTAGAGCAATGTTGACGCCAAGGGTCTCTTGACAGGCTCTTAAGGTATCACTAATTACCGCTAAATCTCCAAGGACGCTACTTTCTAAAATTTCTAATTGAAGTTTTTCAGGATTAATGTCTGAGTTTTCGGCCAATTTGTTGCTGATAAACTTTATAAAGTTTGGTGACTGCAAATGGTGTGAAGAAATATTCACGCTAACTTCCAAATCTAGATCAATACTATTCCAAATCTTCATTTGAGCAATTGCCGATGAGATTTCCCACTCACCAACTTGGACCTCGAGTGGAGTCCCCTCTATCGTTGGTAAAAATTCGAGAGGCGGGATCAACCCTTTTTCGGGATGTATCCAGCGAATCAAAGCTTCTACCCCAAAAAACTCACCTGTTCGCATATTGATCTTCGGTTGGTAGTAAAGAGCCAGTTGTCCTTCCAAAAGTGCTTGTTCAATTTCTGCAAGTCGATGATGGCGAGTAATTCGTTTTAGATTTTTTTCTGTATTGAATAGTTTGAAGCGATTTTTGCCAATCAATTTTGCTTGATACATTGCATGGTCTGCATGTCGTAGTAAAGTATCTATATCAGCATCGTCATCGGGATATAAGGTGACTCCACAAGATGCAGTGACCTGCAACTGTCGTCCATCTAGTAAGAATGGTTTAGCTAAGGATTCCAAAATTCTTTGTAAGGATTGAGCGCACACGTCGTAATTATCGATGTCGCCGAGTAGCAATGTGAATTCATCGCCGCCCTGACGGGATACTGTGTCCTCACTTCGAATCTGTTCATTAAGTCGACGAGAAACTTCGATCAACAGTCTGTCGCCGATATCATGACCATACTGATCGTTAATCGGTTTAAAATTGTCCAAGTCAAGAAAGCATACCGCAAGCTTTTTGTTTGTCCGCTTACTGTGTGCAATGGCCTGATGAAAACGATCCGTAAACAAAGTTCGGTTAGGAAGCTGAGTTAACATATCGTAGTGAGCCATTAATTTGAGCTCTTCTTGTTGTTTAATCGTATTGGTTATATCTGAGAATAACCCAACATAGTAGAGAGTATTTCCTTGTTCGTCATTTAAGGAAGAGATAGAGAGTAATTCAATATAGAGTTCACCATTCTTTTTGTTATTCCAAACCTCACCTTGCCAGTGTCCATGCTGTATTACTGAATTCCACATCTCTCTGAAAAACTTTTGATTATGTTTGCCAGAGGACAAAATGTTTGGATTTTTACCAATGACTTCTTCTCGTTCGTAGCCGGTAATAATGCAGAATGCGGGATTAACTTCAATAATATTTCCGCTAGGGTCAGTAATGATAATGGCCTCATGGGTATCACTGAATACTCGAGAAAATAATTGAATTTGTTCAACCGAATTACTTCGCTCGATAGCTACAGCCGCTAGTTTGGAAACAAACTCGATCTGAGAAAAGTCCGATTCTTTAGGAACACAGGGCATGTTATGGTAAATAGCAAACGAGCCCAAAACTTTTCCTTCGGACCCTATGATTGGTTCTGACCAGCATGAGGCAAGGCCTGCTTGCAAAGCTAACTCCTTATATTTTGCCCAAGATGGATCGGTATTGATGTCTTCTGCGATCACTCTCTGACCTGAATACATTGCGCTACCACAACTTCCTTCATTTGGACCGATTTCGAGACCATTAATCGCTTCACTAAAAAAATGTGGCAAACGACAAGATGCTGCAGTGAACACTCTTTTTTGGTCTTTTTCCAAAGTAAGAATACTGCATATTAATCCCGGGTCTACATGTTCTAGGATATTAATGATCGCATTCAAAATCTCGTTCAGGGGGGCAGCGTTAACCAATAGTTCAAGTACTTTTACTCTGACAGATTCTCGTAATTCAATCAGCTTTGACTGACTGATATCTTTTTGTACAGCTACAATTCGAGTGGATTGTCCTAAATGATTTCGTTCTACTGTTTGTCCCACAGAACTAAGCCAAATGTACTCGTCGTTCTTATTCTTAATTCTAAATTCTTGTGTAACAGGTAAGTCGTATTTAAGGGTTTTGATAAACGCTATTACCACCGGCTCAATATCTTCCGGATGGATCCGAGTTTTCCATAAATTAATATTACTAGATAGCTCGTCTGCTTGGTAACCCAAAAGATTGGCGTACTCTTCACTAATAAGGATCTTATTATTGATAGGATCCATATCAAACCAGCCCTGCCTTCCCAATCGATGTGAAAAATTGAGCCGTCTTATGTTGTCAGAAGTCGTTTCAACCAGGTAGGTCAACTCTTGTTCAAAACTATCAATGGCAAATTCATTAGAAGCGTTGGCTGGAGCTTTAGGATGCTTGCTAATTAGCGAGTGAAAGGAGCGTTTAAACGTCTTAAAGGGAAGTAGTATCTTTTGTCTTATGAATAAAAGAGTGATTGCTAGCAGTATAAAAAACAAAAGCAGATGAAGCCCCAGTTTGAGTAAAAATGAGTCTAGAGTTTGGTGCTCGGGAATTTCAGTAATAGACGACTTCGCGGTTGTTTGCGCTGTTGTTACTTCGCTTTGGGGTAAGCTTTGAATTACAAGAGAATGATAATCGGTGACCAACAAATAGCTAGAGAATAACAGCAATAAGAAAACTGCGCCGACAATTAATGAAAAGGTTTTAATTTTCAATTTCATTTTGGCTTAGATTACTCATCACCCTCGCTTTGCCAATACTAGCAATTTTGGCTGAGCTTGGTGTTCATATGAGGTCGTTTAGGATGCTTAAAGTATAGTAAAAGAAATTCACTTGTACCCAATTACGGCATTCAAATTTCTAGCTGACATGCTTTGATACATTTTCAAGAACAGATAGTTGCTAACATGTGATGCGTTAGTGATATACTGATGTATAACACAGCTTCAGGCTTAAGATGTGTAATCAATAGCCCGCTTACCAATGTAAGCAATTGAAAAATATAAATTAATTACTTTTAAGAGGTTAAGTATGCAAAACTTTAACAGAAAGATACTGCTTGTAGTGGCGGTTTTTTTGCTCAATGGATGCGTTATCGTCGCGGGTGATAGAGATTGGGATAGCGAAGACTGGAAAGAAAGACAGAGTTTAAATCGTGAGCACATAAGTGAATTAACTCTGTCTATGAATCGTATTGATGTAATCGAGAAGATGGGGGTACCTAATTTTTCTGAAGCCTTAATCAAAGGTGGTCAAGAATATCGAGTGCTATATTACCGCACTCAACGTACTAAATCGGATGGAGAGACCAGTAAAGACGAAACTACCCCACTGGTGTTCAAGAACGATAAGTTGATCGGCTGGGGAGCTGAAGCCTTGAAACACCTAGACTAACTTCATAGTAGATTCCACTAGTGGTAACACAACTAGGTTTAGTTAAAGAGCTATCGTTTGAGCGCTGTCTCTAGTCGAGCAGCACTCAAAATAGGCTTCGGAATAATACGTCTATCTAGAAACGTTACAGTAAAACGAGCAATAAGAAAGTAGCCAATCCGGCTCCACTTATGGCCAAGGTTTTGGTTCTGAGCATTGCTGAGGAAAGGCCCAAGTAGAGCCCACTTAACAACACTACAATTAGAGCAAAGGCCATGACTTTTTGAAACAGTTTCATAGCTCTACTCCCATGTCCCTTGTGGATTTCAATGATCGCAGCAATAAAGTCTGGTTCTCGCTTGGTAACAATTAACTGACCTTTTTCTCTTTCAAACAACAGGTGAGTTTTGGACGTCGGTCGAGTGACCATAAAGTTGCCACCTCCTTTGACATAATCAAAAGAGTGCTCAATATTATTCTCGGCGAGAAACTGTTTGACCTGGGCTTCTTTATCCTTTGTTTTGAAATTGAATTCGCCAAGTTCCCCCTGATAAATGGGATGCTCTGCAACACTGCCTTTTTCGCCAAAAAGGTAAAAACCTCCTGAAATAGCGATTACTATTAATATTGGTGTCAAAAATGCTGCCAGAAATAAATGAAGCGTTATGATACTTTTTCTTGTCATGGGTCAACCTTGTTGTTGTGGAGTGCTTGCGGTCTGCCTATTTTATGTACTTTTGCAAATTGAGTCGAGCTTATCAGTCAATCATTAATTCTACCTTAAAGAAATTTAAAAAGTTGATAGCTTTGCGGCTAAGCAAAAATAAGTAAAATTATCACACTCATTAAAATCAGCAACATGCCCAAATATTCTTTGCTGGATATCGGCTCTTTAAAGAATTTTCGAGTAATGATGAGGGTAAAGAAAAACTCAATTTGGCCGAGCGCTTTTACGTAGGCAGCATCTTGGTAGCTAGCTGCGGTAAACCAGCCGACTGATCCAAGCATACTCGCGAATCCGACAAAACTAGCAATTTTCCAATGCCTTTTTATTAACTTAAGCTGATTTGGCTGTCTAAACAAGAGGTACAAGATGATAACGGCTGTTTGAACACTAACCATAAACGCTAGAGTAAAAGCTGCGCTGAGCATTAAATGAGTATCCAAAGATAAGCTTGCTTGTCGAATCCACAGTGTGGATAAGGCAAAGAATGCACCGGCCCCAACTCCGTAGAAGGCCGCTGGAGTTTTTATCAGAGAGCGATAGCTAAGATCGGATTTGCTTAAAATAATTACCCCAACCACCCCAATCAATACTGAAAACCAGCCTATACCTGAAAGTGTTGCATTAAAGGCTATTACTCCAATCAAAGCAGTCAGTACTGCTTCTGTTTTGGCTAGACTGGTCGCTACTGCAAAATTCTTGTAGTCGAAAGCTTTAATCATCAGAGCGGTAGCAAGGATTTGAGAAGCTGCAGCGAACAGTGCCGATTGGACAAACTCACCGGATAGAGTCGGTAAGCTAAGCTGAGTAAAATGAGCCACAACGAACAAATAAAGCCAAACTAAGGGAACTGCGAACAGGAATCTAACTAGCGTTGTTGCTATAGCGCTAAGGCTTAATGATAATTGCTTTTGGCCTGCCGTCCTGACGGCCTGCATAAAAGCGGCGAGTAGCGTAAAGGAAATCCAGATCGACAATTTAAATATCTCTTTTATTTAACCTACCTATAGCTAGGGCTATTGGTGACGTTGTTGACGACTCGAATGTTTAACTTTATTGCTAAGCATAGGGCTTTGATTAGCGTCTAGTTGCAAAAGCTTAAAAGAACCTTTTAGTTTCGAACGCTCGTAGTCCGATTGCATGGCGTTAACTAGCAATTCATACTGTTCTTCAAATAGAGATTGGCAGGCTAGAGCGACAAGTTCATAGAGTCTTTTCAGATTAATTTTGTGAGTTTGGCCAGTATTTTCAAATAACCAATCTGTTAATAATAAAAACCGTTCAAATGGATTGGTTCCTAGAAGGTAAGGCAATGAATTCGTAAATCGACCCGAATTAGCGATCATATCCCAGTAACGAGCAAAGCGATTTACCCGCTGCATGGTGAAGAAGTCCACAGTACTAGTGCTCAATATGCTATACGGCGGAAGTGGATCGAATCGCAGGTCGAACGCTTGGGTATGTCTTATTATTGGGCTACCCCGCAATCGTTTTAAAATTCCCATTTGAATTTCATGCGGCTTACACTGGTATAGCTGGTCAAAACTATCTGCAAAAGTGTTAAGAGTTTCTCCAGGTAAACCAAATATTAGATCCGCATGGATATGTGCATTGGTGTTCTCTCGTAACCAAAGTAAGTTCTCTTTAGATTTTTGATTATTTTGTTTGCGGCTAATCAAAGATTGAACTTCTTGGTTAAAGGTTTGAATACCCACCTCGAACTGCAATGTCCCAGGTGGAAAAAGAGTTAACTTCTCTTTTAATTTTTCCGGTAAGTGATCTGGGATTACCTCAAAGTGAAGAAACAGGTCGTCATTCATTCGTTCTAAGAAGAAATCTAAGATTTGCAGTGTGGTTTTGATTTTTAAGTTAAACGTTCGATCAACGAACTTAAAGTGTCTAGCTCCACGCTGATATAGCTTATCCATGGCTTTTAGGAAGCGTTCAAGCTCAAAAGGATAAGAGGTTTTATCTAAGGCCGATAAGCAAAATTCACACTTAAAAGGGCAACCACGAGAAGCTTCGATGTACATAATGCGTTGTTTCAAATCTTCTTCGGAGTAGAGGTCGTAAGGAAGGTTTAAATCGACTAATTGTAGCGGCTTTGATTTCAGTACTTTTTCAATCGGCGGACGATTGCTTAAGATAGATTTACAGAGTTGATAAAAGCTCTTATCGGCGGCTCCGGTAATCACATAATCAGCCAATTGGCATAGCTCTTGTTTATCAGATTCGTAGCTAACTTCCGGACCACCTACAACGATTGTGGTGTCGGGTGAAACCGCTTTTATTTGCGAAATGACCGCTAGTGTTTCTCTGCAATTCCAAATATATATTCCAAAGCCGATAATCTTTGGAGACGCCTGCAAGAGTTTTTCAGCAATATCGATAGGTCGGGTGTTGATAGTATATTCACGCACTTCAGCTTGAGTTTGTAACTCTTCTAAATTCGCGTAAAGGTATCGCAAACCAAGGCTGGCGTGAATATATTTAGCATTTAAAGTGGTTAGTATTATCATGGCGCGGAGTTTACCATGAAATTTCAAGCAAGCGCAGGGATTCTAGGGAGAGGGGCTATCTCTTTAAATGGAGATGCGCAAGAATCAGCTTAGATCACCTTATTACTCTATTGGAATAATACTTCTTAGCTTTAAGAGGCAATAGATGCTAAGAATTTTAGTCTGAAATAGAATTCTAGTTAATTTTTCGAAGGCCACAGCTTATATTAGCGCACTTATCGCAAACACTACAGCAAGCCCGTAGAAAAACCTCGGGATCCATTCCATCAGGTTGTCTATCGCAAGATTAGATTCAAACTGCATAATCTCGAGCTGTTTTTTTAATGTTCCTTCAATATCCCCAGCATATTCGCCAGCGCTGAATACTTGTAGTGCAGCACTCGTTAAAGGTAATTCAGCTTGTCGAATAGCTGTGGAGATACCGATCCCTTGTCCGCATAAATTCGAGACTTTAAGTAATTTCTTCTTAATAGCTAGAGAATTAATCAGCTTAGAAATTCGACTGAAGCTAGTTTTGGGTTCAATACCCGAGCTACTATGCCAAAAGAGTACCTCAAATAGTAAACTTTGAAAATGTTGTTTGTACCATGCACTATTTTGATAGCGATCTAATTTTGACAACCAAAACTCGCTTCCTTTTTGGCTGTAAGTCAAAATAGTCTTGAATATCCAAAATGCGAATAGTACTTTTGCTGTGAGTAATAAAAATAGAAATACTAACGAGCTTTGTGGGTTCTGAACTAAAGAGACAATACTAGAAACTAAAATGCCCACGACTAGTATCGCCATGGGATAGAGTAACTTTGACCTTAATAGTGACTTTCTTTTGTCTCTATCATTAATCTGTTTAGCGAGTATTCTCAATGCTTGTTCTAGGTGACCCACGTCTTCATAGGCTGAGATTAGTTCAGCTTGGTATCGATTAATTAGATTAGCTTTAGTCAGAGCGCGACTAACACAACTACCTTTTTCCAGAGCCGAAATCGCAATAGACCATTGGCGAACCTCTGGGTAAGAAGTATAAACTTTTTTCGCAGCTTGGCTTGCGGAAATTCCAGCACTAATTAAGGTTGCTAAGTCAAAAAATAGGTTAACGCGAGTTTGTGTGTTTGTCATTGAGTTTAAAGAGTTTGAATACTAACCGCTCAGCTTTTTTTAAAGCTTCTTCAGTCTCAGAATTTAATATTGAAGATTCGACGCTTTTGCTATTTACACTAATTTCATCAAATCCAAATTGTCCAGCATTAGCTTTGAGGATATGGCAAAAGCGCCTTAATTTTTCGGTATTACGTGATTTTATCACAAGCTGCAGGCCTTCAATGGTTATGGGGATATTTTGAATAAACCGTTCCGTTAGCTGCTGTATTTTTTTCTGGTGCTTTGTTTCAAAATCACTACTTTCTATTTTTGAGTTGATTTGTAATTGACTTAATATTTTAGTGACTAACTCAGGTTCGATTGGTTTTGGTATAAATGAAGCGAAGCCCTTTTGTAAATAGGATTTTACGGTTTCCGAACTCTCTTCTGCACTACACGCGATAATCGGAGAAGAATAGTTAAGACTTTGCAAGGTTTCGAGTGCTTCAAGGCCTCCCATACGTGGCATGTTAATATCCATTATGATAACTGCACAGTTTTCCTCTAAGGCTACTTCAACAGCCCTGTTACCATCTGCAGCTTCAAGCACATGAAAACCTAGTTCTTCCAAAGTAAACTGCAAAAGCATGCGATTCGTCGAGCTATCATCGACTACCAAAACTTTTGCTTGTGATGAACTATTCATTTAACATCTTCAACACGTCAATGATTTTTTCGGGAACAAAAGGCTTAACAATGTATCCGAAAGCCCCGAGACCTATGGCTTCTTTGACCGTATTAATGTCAGCTATCCCTGTCACCATAACGACTTTTGCGGATTTATCCTTTTGCCGGATTTGCCTTAATGTATCTATGCCATTTGGAGCGGGAATATCGATATCTAAGAAAGTGATTGCAGGCCTGTTGCTATTAAAAAATTCGATTGCTTGCTTGCCAGTTCTGGCTGTCTCGCAATGAATAGCCGACGTATCTTCGAGGATATTGGTCAGTATTTCTAAGCTGTCTAAGTCGTCTTCAACAACCAGGGCAGTCAGTTTTTTGCTTGAATTGTCGTTCAAAATATTTTCCTTAATAGGTGAATAAATTAACTCGAATAAAAGGCTTTGTGTCTTTACTAGAAAGTCCTTTAAACTAGTATAGCTCAAATCTTGGTATTTGCTACCGGCATCAGGATGGAAAAAAGAGTGCATAGGAAGGCTGCTAAATTGAGTCTCATAATCAGTCGCAAACAAGGTTATTGATAGCGATATAAATAATTTTGTATTTACTCAAAATGCGTTATTCTAAGAATTTGACAGCGGTATTTGTAGTTAAAAGGGGAAGATATTGTGCTAAAACTCAAACCTAATTGTGAAGTATGTAATAAAGATTTACCACCGCACGCAACGGACGCACTAATTTGCTCATACGAATGTACTTTTTGTAGTCGTTGCGTAGAAGAGGTTTTAACAAATGTTTGCCCCAATTGCGGCGGGGGATTTAGCCCGCGGCCTATTCGACCTCAAAAGGAATATCGAGCAGGCGTGAGCTTAAAACAGCACCCAGCATCGACTGAACGAGTTACTAGCCCATACTCCGAAGAGCAAATTAAGACATTCTCCGCCAAATATAAAGCGATTTCGGCTGCTGAGCGCTAATCGTTTTAGTTCTATATCATTAATCCAAGGGGCTGGTCAGTAAAGTTTCACCGCGTACCGAGACGCGGTGAATGTTATGCGGTGTTAAGCTACTGGCGGATGCCCTCGATGTGCAGGTCAAAGTGAACTTCAGATGAGGCTGGCCCCAAGTCCATTTTAATCCCAAAGTCTTTCATGGTAATTGAAGTCGTTCCGCTAAAACCTACTCGGTAACCACCCCATGGATCTTTACCTTCGCCGATTTTGACTGCGTTAATGGTGATCGGCTTAGTTACGCCATGCAAAGTGAGATCCCCTTTGACCTCCAGTTTGTCACCACCAAGATCTTTTACCGATGTGCTAACAAACTTTGCCATTCCAAACTTATCGACTTCCAAAAAATCATCGCTTTTTAAGTGTTTGTCACGATCTGCATGATTAGAGTTGACACTGGTTGTATCGATATTGATGGCGATTTTTGACGCTTCTACTTTGTCGGCATCATAATTAAACTTACCGTCAAACTTATCAAATCGACCGGTTAACCAGCTGTAGCCAAGATGCTTGACCTTAAAGTTGATAGAAGCATGTGCGCCTTTATAGTCAACAATATAGTCCGCGGCTTGAGCAATCGGGGCTAACAAACTTGTTGCTAGCAGCGCTTTTAGTAGTACTTTTTTCATGGTTTTCTCCAGTTTAGGTTTTGATAAAAATTGTGTTCTAAATAATTTCGTGACAATGAGACTAAGAATTAAAATTTGAAACCGCTGCTCTTATTGAGATCTTCCTAGCATCCTCTTTAGGGTATTGTCTTTATCGATAATGTGGTGTTTTAGCGCAGCTGCAGCGTGCATTCCAACTAACGCGATCAGGGTGTAAGCCGCATATTTGTGAAAGCCACCAGCCAAGTCTTCTTGGTTTTCAATCAGAGAACCCAACGCAGGTACTGAGAACAGTTCAAAGACTTCAATCGCTCGCCCATCGGCGGTCGAGATTAAGTAGCCACTTAACATTATGACTATGAGCATTATATAAAGCGTCAAATGCATCAAATGACCAGCCTTTACCTCTAGAGCGGTATGTGTGGATAGCGGCTCAGGTTGTACTTGTTTTAGCCGCCATGCAATACGAGCCAGCATTAATACAAATAAGCATATTCCAATGCTTTTGTGCAACGCTGGAGCAGGCTTATACCATTGGTCATAGTAGCCTAAATCAACCATCCAGAAGCCCAAAGCAAACAAGCCGATTACACTAATGGCCGTCAACCAATGTAAGCTGATTGCTAACCAGCCATAATGTTGTTTGCTGTTATTCATTCCAATTTCTCTCTTTCTGATGATGAGGCGATTATGAACTAATAGAATATGAAATGATATTGAAGTAATGTTTAAAACAAATTAAGATTTACTTAATGTGTTTATAAGGATCGCCCCCTATGAAATTGGATCAGCTCCGCATGCTTAAGACGGTTGCAGAAACCGGCAGTTTATCGAATGCTAGTGAAAGACTTTTTAAGACTCAATCAGCTATCAGTCAAGGGATTAAACAGCTAGAGACTAGTTTGGCAATCCAATTATTCGATCGCAAGGCATATCGACTTAGTCTTACACCAGCCGGTGAGCAAGTTTACAGTCACGCACTAAGAATGTTGAATGATGAGTCAGAAATTCGGCAAATTGCTAAGCATCTGGCTAACGGAAATGAGTCTATAGTAAAAATTGCGATCGAAGCTTCCTATGACTTAAACCGAATAACACCCATTTTGGAAAAAGTGCAAAATGAATTTCCGAGGACTCAGATCATCCTTAAAGTTGAGTATTTAAGTGGCGCGTTTGAAGCCGTAGAAAGTGAACAAGTGGATATGGCAATTACCCCCATGCAAGACTTGGATTTAGAAGTTTCAAATATAGAAGCCGGATTACTCTATACCGGTAATTTAGTCAATGTTGCCGCACCCAGGTTGCTATTAAGGCATCCGGAATTACAAAGCGTTGTAGAATTACGCAATGAATACCAGATTGTCGTACAAGATTCCGGGATTAGCAGTAAGGGCAAAAACTATAGCGTTCAGTCCGGGCAACGATGTTGGTACGCCAATGACTTTAGCACCAAAAAATCTTTGGTGATGAGCGGCATGGGTTGGGGCAGATTGCCCGATAATCGGATTGTGGATGAACTGCAAAATGGTTCGTTAATAGAAATCCAACTGAACGACTTACGTTCCAAATTAGGATTAAATTTTCATGTCATTAAGGCCAGAAATAGCTCATTGGGGCCGGTCGCTAATACGCTCTGGAATAATTTAATGGTATCAGGCTAACCTGTTCTAATCGTTAGGTAATTTGAACGTTTAGAGTCTTATTGTTAGAGAATTTTAATTCTTTTATGCAATAGGTTGCGAGGGGAGCGCCAATTTGAAGAGCGAGTTCTTGCTCATCGGTTGATACTTTGACATAACAGATTAATCGCCCAATTTTTCTTATTAAATTGAAGAGGAACTTTGTTCTTTCAGGCTACTCAAGCAATCTGTGAGCTGCTTTTGCAGCAGGATGCTATTTGTTTGGCTTATTGGCATAAACTCCGACACTCTTTGCGCTTTAGCGAGCAATAAATACGAGTTTCACTATCAGTTACACCTTTAATTGTAGTTTACCAATCAGGAGGCTGCTGAATAATTGAATCCCGGATTAGAAGTGTTTCGGTGTTTGCCTTGGATCAAAAAAGGCTCCGTAATGCAATGCTTAGGAGCCTTGTTTAACCTTAGTTTACTGGTTGGTTGAAGCTAAGGTGTATTTTGATTTGTATCGATGATGTATTGGTCAATTAGTCCTGTCAGAATATTGGTTGGCATTGAGCCACTACCGATAACAGTAGAGTGAAATTCTTTAATATCATAGCTTTCACCAAGCGCTTGTTGCGCATGATCTCGCAACTCTAAAATTGTTAACATTCCCGTCATGTAGGCTGTTGCTTGACCCGGCCAAACGCTGTATCTCGCAATGGAGCCATTAAAACCGACATGGCTAACATGAAATTGGTCAGCCTCACTATAGGTCCAGCCTAAATCATGAATACCTGTATCGATAACCAATCGAGCGGCTCGCATGGCTTCAAATTGTAATCGGCCTAAATCTCCATATGGGTCGCCTTCATACCAACCTAAATCTTTTGCAAGTCTTTCTGCATATAAGCCCCATCCTTCAACAAATGAAGTAAAGTTAATTCTGCGTCTAAATTCTGGTAAGTCTAATTCTTGTGCAAGAGCAATTTGTAAATGATGTCCAGGAACCGCTTCGTGGTAAGCCAGTGTTGGCATTCGAGTGTAAGCTAAATCATTAACTGTACTTGCATAAAATGCGCCCGGTCGCGTGCCGTCGTCAGAGCCACTAATATAATAACCTCCACTTTCACCACCAATGACAACCACCTCTTGCTGTGGAATTGTTGAGAAAACTTCGGGCAGGCGAGTATAGGCTTCGGCAATAATATCTTTGTAGAATGCTACTGCGTTAGAGCCGGAAATGGTTCCACCATCTCTGTCAACTCGTGCAAACAATTGACTAAAAGTCTCATTGTTAGGGTAGCCCAACTGGTCAAAGATAACTCTCATCTCAGCATGAATGCGTTCAAGTTCATCAAGTCCTAATTGATGTATTTCTGCCGCAGTCTGTTCGCTCGAAGTGAAATAGTTGAGTGAAAATTGATAGAATTCGTCACCGCCTGGGAATTGCCCGAATCCAATATTACTGGGCGCAACTGCAACTAAGTTCGTCATTTTTGCCGCTAAGCTTGCGTAAGCGGGCAGAACCCGTTGTTCGACTGTTAACCTCAATAATGCCATCAATTCATTTCGGTCAGCACTGGAAAGTGACAAGTTAGCAATTTTTTCTTCAAAATTAAGATAATAAGAAGTTTGAGTAATACTGGTATCTGCAATTGATTGGACATTGGCTCGCGAAAAATCGAGGGTTATTGATGGCTCGACAATTCCCGCAGCTTGCCGAGTATCTAGTAGATCTTCGATTTGCTGAAAGCGTCTGCCTATCTGGTTGAGAAGATACAAATATATGTCGGCGTCTTGTTTTGAAGTAATGGGAACTATTTCTGTGAAGAATTGCTCAGTAGCACCAGGGTATCCAAAAAAGCCATAACTTGCAGGGAATGTAAAATTCTTAAAATTTTGCCATTGTGCTTGGTTTTCTAAATGAGCTTTGTAGATATCAAATGAGAGCTTGTCATCAAAGTTCAATACTTCACGATCGTAGGTTAGCAATATCTCGAGAATTAATGCTTCAATTGCAGACTGTTGCTCTGCGAAGTCATCGGAAATATCGTTGAGTTCAAAAGTACCCAGAGGAAACTGACGAGCTAAACCTTCTGAAATCGCATTTTGTGAGTTTCTTTCCTGTATGATTAAATAAGACTCTTCGAAGAAATCTTGAATAGACAGCCCAGCTAGGCGATCCGAAATGCTGCTGAGTAGCGTATCTGTATCCGCTAGCTGATAGTTCGAGACTGCCGCCAATTGTAGATTTAGGCTGTCATCATTATCACCGGAATCCGACCCTCCGCAGCCTACAGACACTGACAATACGACGGCTAAGAAGAATTGTTTAAACATAATTAGCTCCCAATCAAATTCCAAGTTGATTAGGACAATATTACACCGACACGCAACCTTTTGCAGCTTGAATTGATATTAGTGGTAATCAGAACGCGTTAACAAAGATAGCTTTTCAACTCATGACAAGCACAGACTTGAAGGTTATACTCCTTTCTACCAGATGGTTTATTAAGATTTTGTGTAATGAAAAATAGGAACGTTCAAACCGTCATTGAACAACTCAAGACAACGTTTAAAGAGCGAATTACGACATCGGTTTCAGATCGAGAACACCATGGACGAGACCCAGGACATGAAACAGCCTTAGCGCCTGACGCCGTTATCTACCCGCTAACCACAGAGGAAGTTAGTGAAATAGTAAAGTGCTGTGAACCGCTAAAGGTACCTATTATTCCTTACGGCGTCGGCTCTTCACTTGAGCAACATGTTGCGGCACCTGAAGGTGGTATCAGCATAGATTTTTCGCGCATGACTGAAATACTGGAAGTGAATACTGAAGATATGGATGTGCGAGTTCAAGCTGGTGTTACTAGGGAGCAACTTAACCATTTTATTCGTGATACTGGTTTGTTCTTTCCGATTGATCCTGGCGCAAATGCGACGCTAGGTGGCATGTCGGCAACTCGAGCTTCGGGAACCAACGCGGTGCGTTATGGAACAATGAAATCTAATGTGATTGGGCTAACAGTCGTTACTCCACAAGGGGAAGTAATAAAAACAGGTGGGAGGGCGAGAAAGTCTGCGGCGGGTTATGATCTTACTTCTGTCTATGTGGGTTCAGAAGGAACTCTAGGGGTTATTACTGAAGTCGCTGTTAAGTTAAGTCCAACTCCAGAAAAAATCGCGGCGGCTGTGGTGTCATTTGCCTCGTTGAAAGATGCTGTCACAACCGTCATCGAGTTGCTTCAATGTGCGGTTCCAATAGCACGGGTAGAGTTGCTAGATCAAGTCCAGATGAAAGCGATTAAGGCACATTCTAAGTTGGATTATCCTGAACTGCCGACGCTATTTCTGGAGTTCCATGGTGGACCTGCATCGGTTAAAGAGCAAATTGAAACGGTTGAAGAGATTGCAAATGGCAACTTAGGCAAGTCATTTAGTTGGGCAGAACAGCCAGAAGATAGAAGCAAACTGTGGGCCGCTCGACATGAAGCTTTCTACGCTAATCGAGGATTACAGCCAGGCGCCTGTATGATTACAACAGATGTTTGTGTGCCTATTTCAAAACTACCTGAGTGTCTTTTGGAAACACGCGAAGATTTAGATTCAACAGGGCTGATAGCACCTATTATTGGTCATGTGGGTGATGGAAACTTTCATGTAATGATGTTGTTCGAAGAGAGCCAAAGAGAGATTGCTAATCAAGCCAATGAGCGCTTAGTGGCAAGAGCTTTGGCGCTAGAAGGGACTTGTACCGGTGAGCATGGGATAGGAATTGGTAAGAGGCATTTTTTAGTGACTGAACATGGGGAGGCTGTTGCTGAAATGAAAAAAATTAAATCTATCTTTGACCCGCTAAATATTATGAATCCGGGGAAGATTTTTTTATAGCTATGAGTGATTGAACTAGGTAAATTTGTTTTGAATTTTGGGGGAGGGTGAGCAGGATGATGACTGTTTGTTTTCCAAAGGGGACGTTCTTTGTTGTTCTTTTTTAAAGAACCAAAGTTAGATTCAATGCTTCGACTGCGCTCAGCAACCTATTTAGTATCTTAGCTTTTTTTAAGGGCGGTTTCGCAGCGCTGCGCTCTCTGCGACATTCTTTTGTCTGGCAACAAAAGAACGCAAAAATGCCCTTTACGTTGCGCACTGGGCGACCGAAATTGACCTAATGTTTAATCATAACTGACTGTGGGTCGCCCACCACCTGTTCGTCTTTATGGCCCATCCCAATGCTACATACTTCGAACGTTCATATATCACACGTAATCGGTGACGCGAATGACTCTGCCGAAGATATACTCGCCTAGCGGCTTATAACGGACTGGTGAAACTCATGAGGCAGCGGGTAGACAAGAAAAGTAAATGAGCGCCAGCGAGCTCTTTTCTTCCGCTGACTCGTGTTCAGCGAATAAGGACAGTGCAGGCTTGAATTAACTTTCAACAAATCAATTACTAGTTATTTTCAGCGAAAAAGCTTTTGCATACTTTTGTCTTTTAACAAAAGTATGTCGCAGGGAAGCTTTAGCGCTGCGAAACAAAGGGTTGCTGAGCGGAGCCGAAGAATTGACCTTAACAAAGCTGAGATACTAATTAGGTTGCTGAGCGCAGTCGAAGCATTGAATTCGGCTCTTTAAAAAACAACCTATAGCTTCCACTATAGATAAAAAGAAGTCTCAAACATCAATCAAAACACCAACCAAAAAAATAGCGAAACAATAAATTGCTCCGCTATTTTCATAAAAGCCTTTCGGCTACAGCTAGTTAAAGTCGATTACTTGTAACTCGCAACGACCTTAACTTCATTCGTTTTATTGGCTGCATCAATGTATCCAATCACTGCAGGATTTTCTGCCACAAGTTTAATAACTTCTGCATCATTAGCTAGTTCTTTCGGCGGATTTCCTTTTCCACTAAATACCAGTTTCGACCAGTAAGCTTTCATTTGACTGGGGGATTTTCCTAACGCCACTTTATCAAATGTTTTGCGAACATCTGAACCAGCAGATTGATTCACTGATAAGATAGTGCCGCCACCTGGAAACGATTTCATTTTTCCAAGAAAAATACGTTTCACGTCACTTTCAGAGAGCGATGCGCTATTTGAAGGATTAGTGATGACAACTACTTCAGCTGATACTGCTGGAGCTAAAACAAATAGCGATAACAGCAGGGAGGTAATCGATAGTTTATTAAATAATTTCATTTTAATTCCCTCCTAAAAGACTGTTGTCAAAGCGAACTGAAACAACGACGCGTCACCAGCAATTAATTGGTATTCCGGAGCATTTTCATAGCTCGTATACTCAAATTTTGCAGCAACTGAACTGGAGACTTCCCAGCGTAGGCCAACGGTGTAAAATTCACTATCTTCTGCAACTTGAGTCAACAAAGCTGTACTGCTGGCTAATAGGAAATCTAAACCAGGATCAACTCCAGCGGGAACTGGGGCCAATATTGAGAAATCACCATTCCTCTCATCCTCACCGTAAGTTACATGTAACAATACGTCTCCGAATCGCTTACCGATTGTTAAGTAATAAGCATCTCTTTCGGAAGAGAAGTTTCCGTCCGGTCAAACTTGCGCAAACTCACCTAAAATTAAGATTGACTCCAAATCTGCGGTAAAGCCAACACTTGCAAAAGTTCCTTTATCTCCAGCAATCTCAAGTTCGTCACCAATGCTGGTGAATGGAGTTGCTCTCCATCCATCGAACAGCGGTGTAAACTCATCAAATGGGATAGTTAATTCAGCTTCTGCATAACTTGCTCGCATGGTAAACCAATCCATATTGATGGTATAAGACGCACTAAAGAAGTTAGCGAAATCTGTGTCTCTTTCTTCACCAAGAAAAACTGCAGCGTCATTATTTCGGCCGTATGCTAGTTGAAAGGTTGTATCAAAGTCTCCCATGCTGCCGGAGTAAATTGAACCTATTCCATCAAAGACGTCGAACGGCAGGCTGTAGACATTCGTCGGTGGTTTAATCCAATGATAAGCGTAGGATACATCCAAGAAGTCGGAATACATGTAGAATGGTCCACGCTGGCGACCAAATAATAAACGCCAGTTATCCGATGCGTCGTAACTTACATACGCCCACTCAGCATTTAAGTCCCAGGCTTCCGAGCCGCGTGCTAACAATTGAGTGGTAACGCCCCAGCCATTACCTAAATCACTGGACGCTTGTAATGCGATTAATGAACCAGCATCAAAACTAAATTCATTGTCATATCCAGCCAGGGTTTCATCATCATCAGACGTTAGCCCACCCGCTATGGTCGCAAATCCAGAAAAATCAATTTCAGCCGCCGAAGCTTGCCAACTAAATAGCAAACAGCAGACGAGTAGTAATTTTTTGAAAAGTGCCATTGTTTATATCTCCAAATCGTTGATTAAATCAAACGGTTATATATAGTTAAAATAAAGTAAATCCCGAAAAGGTCAGTTAAGCTATTTTTATTGGATTAGTTAAACTTTGAATTGTGAAGTTATGGTTTCAAGAACACCTGCCAATTCCGACAATTGACTACTGGCTTCATCTAGCTGAGCACTGGCCTTGTTGGATTCGCTGGTTTTCTCCTGTATCGCAGAGACTTTCTTTACCAATGAATGCGAAACTTCTGACTGGTACTTGGTGTCATCCGCAATCTCTTGGTTCATCTTGTCTATTTTTACGATTTTGGTGGTGATACCTTGAATGCTATCACCTGCTAAATTGGCGTTTGTTACGCTGTTCTCAGCCATGTTTTGACTTAGCTCCATTTTGGAAACTGCGTCATCTGCAGCTGATTTCAGTTCATCCAATATCACATTGATTTCTTCAGTCGATTCTTGTGTTCTTGACGCCAAATTTCTCACTTCATCAGCAACTACCGCGAAACCTCGACCTTGTTCTCCTGCACGAGCGGCCTCAATGGCTGCATTCAGTGCAAGAAGATTGGTTTGCTCCGCGATACCTTTAATAACTTCCAATACAACATTGACCTTGTTAGATCCTTGTTCAAGTTTGTTCACCGCTGTCGATGAATCGGTTATGTTATCGGCCAGTTGGCTAATACTTGAGACCGTTTCTTGAACTACTTCAAATCCTTTGTTTGCCTCGGTGGTTGCTTCGCCCGCAGATTCGGATGCTTGTTGTGCATTTTGCGAAATTCTTTCTACGCTTTGGTTCATTTCTTCAACAGAAAGTTTAGATTGTTCGGCGCTAGCTTGTTGTTCTTCAAAGATAATTTGTGAACGGTGAGTTAACTCCCTAATGGTATCTGCTGCTTTGGCCAGAGGCTTAGCCGTTCCAACTGTTTGATCAATAGCATTATGCAGTTTCACGATAAAGCTGTTAAACCAAAATACTAGGTCACCAATTTCATCCTGATTTTGAGTGGTGATCCTAACTGTTAAGTCTCCGTCTTCTTCGGCAATGTTTTTCATCGAGCCAATGATGTCGGTTAAACTTGATTTAATCGATAAGCTAATTGGGATGGCCACTGCGAAAAGCAGAACAATGGTAGTCATGCCGATGATGATACCAATCGAATTGGTCGATTCAGTATCTTCTTCAACCGTAACAAAAGCTTGCAGAAAATCTTGGCTTCGTCTTTGATTAAAACTCTTCAAGTTTTCTTGCAAATCGGCCAATAATTTGGACATTTTAGTGCTACTTTCACCGACAGTGGAAAAGTCGATAGTTTCGTCTAACATACCTTTAGACAGGCTATAAGCATGTTGAAAATAGCTGTCGAGCTGGCTTGAAATATCATTAACTTCCGCACCAATTTCGCTGTCGATGCTGGCCGCTTTATTGAGTTGTTCTTTTAGAGTTGTGTAGAGCTGAGAGGCTTGCTGTAGCTGTTCCTCTTCGCCCATAGAAACAGCATCGCTCAATTTGATTTTTATGTTGTCTAATGCAATTAAACTACGCTCTGAAATTTGCAACAGTGGAAATTGAACATCTTAGGCATTTTTTAAAAGAACGACATTATCGCTCATCGCGGACATGCTAGTGAGAAGGTAAACCAGAAACCCAATCGCACCAAAAACAGGTATTACTAGAATTTTTGTTTGGACTGATAATCGTCGTACGACATCCATTAGTTAGCCATATAAATTAGTGTTTTAGTTAACTTTGAGTGTAGTAGAGGGATTTAAAAAATGCGAATCTTAGAACGGGAGATAATTTAAAAATAAACACAATCGCAATCTTATTTCTAAAAGTTACTAAAGGCGTTTTCAATAGTTGTTATTGTTATTACAAAGCCCCACAGCTGTTATATTCGGGAGCAATAAACTCGGCATATTCAAGGACTTAAGACTAAATGTTCCGAATGAAGCTTTGCCCTCACTTCTTTTTTAAGGAAGGGCACTGATTTCGCTGGGTTTTAAGATTTGATGGGTTACCGGCGTATTTAGGCCAATTTCCTCTCGATGACTCAGGTCAAAAGCGATTGTTTGTACTTTATTTCTAGCCTGCAATACTCGATAAGGGTTTTTCAGGTAATAAAATAACCTCCAAGTCACCGCGTGATCGCCATTATCAACCACAAGAATATTGGGTTTTATATCTGCATTCATTCCAGCTTCTTGGGCGACAGATTCAGACCAAACTAGCTCTAAGAAGCCTTCTACTGATTTAGCTGAATGTTCATAACCTATTTTGAAATCTAAATAGTCTTTGAAGCCACTTTTGCTGCAGTTGGATAGCGTTTCTACCGTCGCATTTCTTAGCTTAGAGTTGGGTATCGCAATTTCATGTTTTTGGACCAAATCTCGAATGGTGGTTTGAGATAAAGTGATTTGAATGACCACGCCAATAATATCAAATTCTTTTACACGGATCACCGAACCGGCTTCGACAGAGCTGTTATAGTGCATGATTAATCCACTGATCATGTCATCTAAAAAGTAGTCTTTCGAAGCAAATAGAATAATTAGTATTCCGCCAACAACCGAAGTCGCTTGAAGCCAACTGTTGAGTTCCCAAATATTGATGATGACCAAGAAAGCTATGGAGCTAACCAGTAGCAGTCCAATTAATCCAATAACTTCACTTGCGTATGAGTCGCTGCGAAATTTTTCACCATCGATTTCTTTGATTTTGCCAAATCTTAAAATGATCCAATCTTGTACATAATGCAGAAAGATATAGGAGAGTAAAATGGTTAGGCCTGTTTGAGAAATTTGTTGAAGGTGTGATATTTTATAACCGAACAGAATTTCAACAAGCCCGGTAAACGCGTAGATAGTAAATAAAGCCAAATTGATCGCGCGTAATCCTAACATTCGATTTCTAGCGGCAATATTTGATTTGTTGTTAGGAGAGCGTCGGATCACCCAACCCGCGAATACAAATATCAACAGATTGAGGCTAATCACAACGTAATCTAATGCTTGAAAAGGTAACTGCTGATAAAGTTGATTAAGCCAATGTTGCTCCATAAAATGTATCTCCGTTTAAAACATCAGACAGTTAAGTAAGTTCGACCAAGTTTAGCAGGATATTTTGAGAATTTCGCTAATCATTGTTGTGCTTAAAGATAACTTTTTGCATTCGCCAAACCCAAACTCCAATATACCCTGGCACCGCGTAGGCCACAGCGGCGACCAATACAGCACTTAGACCATAAAAAAGTAAACGGTTTTCCAATTCACTGGTGAGCACCATTGTCAGCATAGCCAATATTGAAACAAGGGAGCCGACTGCCAGCTTTTTTATTTGCTTTTTTGGCGTCATTGCCATCTGCTGTAACTGCAAATAGAGCCAACTATTAGGAGTCAGTTTTATCATAAAGCAGAACGAGAGCTGCTGGTTGAATCAAGTTCAAAAGGGAGTACGCTGACTGATTTAAACTGAGCGTATAAAGACATTCCTTTTTTGAGCTGCAATTCGAAAAAGGATTTCTTGGTAATAAAGGTCGTTAAAAAAATATCCGAAAATTTTAGCTTTACCAGATATTGGTGTTTTTCTATCTCATAGTAATCGAAAATCTCAACAGGAATACAATTGAGAATACTAGAAAGATTATCTTTGGTTTTACTTAAGGAAATATCCGTGGCTCTAATTTCTAGTAACACTTCTTCCAAATGGTTGAGTGGTTTGTTGCCCGCCCAAAGTTGATGACCAGAGTACTCTAATAAGTTGAGATAATACTGCTCCTCGAAACTAACGGGAGTTGCAAGAATATGATTGATTGCATCGTTAGTTTGCGCGAACTGCCCGGTGATATCGGATGCTACCTGTTCATAGTCGCCGCCTTGGATAATTTGGCCTTGCTCAAATGCAACGAGGTATTGGCTGAGATAGGCATGTTCTACACGACTGTGAGAGGCAAAAATAATGGTCATGCAGTTATCACCATTAAGAGATTTTAAATAACTCATTATTTGGCTTTTGTGGGTTTCTCCTTGGGCGGAAAGTGGTTCATCTAACACCAGTAGATTTTGAGCTGCTAAGATAGCTCGAGCTAAACCGACTCTCTGCTTTTGGCCTCCAGACAATTGATCAGGATAGCGAGGCAAAAGATTTTCCAGATCCAGTCGATTGACGAGAATCTCGAAGTCAATTGTGTTGTTTTTCCTAGCGCATCGTTCTGGCGAAAAACGGAGATTTTGCTCAACGGATAAGTGAGGAAATAGATCAATACTTTGTGGCAAATAGCCGATGCCTCGATCGGCTGAGTTAAGTATTTGCGAGAGGCTACTATCTAACCAACAAGTTTGTTCAAAAAATATTTTGCCTGAAATTAGATTTTGCTGGTCGAGCCCGACTAACTGTCGCAAGAATCTGGATTTACCGCTACCCGATTGACCAAATAGTCCGATAATTTGATTGCAGGCTAGTTCTTGTTTGGCACGAAGCTCAAAGGCTTGGTATCGACAATTTAACTCGAGCCTAATCATTAACTAAATCCAACTCGGTTATTCTTATTTCGGTAGAGCCAGGTTAAAAGCAATAACGAAAAAACAATTAGGCCAGCAGAAAGCTCATGAGCTCTGGCAAAGTTCAAAGTTTCTACATGGTCATAGATGGCAATTGATAATACCCTGGTTTCTTCAGAAATATTGCCACCAATCATAAGTACCACGCCAAACTCCCCGATAGTATGGGCAAAACCGAGACTGAAAGCGCTGATCATGCCGGTTTTACTTAAGGGAAAAATGATTTGTTTAAACAGCTGCCATCTTTTAGCCCCGAGAGACCCGGCAACTTCAAGCGTTGCTTCAGGAATCGCTGCAAAAGTCGCTTGTAACGGCTGTACCACAAAGGGTAAAGAATAAATAATGGAGCCAATAACTAATCCGGCAAAGCTAAAGGCTAAGGTTGAGCCGGTAATAGTGAGCCAGCTTGAACCTAGCCATGAGTCTGGTGAAAAAGCGATCAGCAAATAAAAACCGAGCACTGTTGGTGGCAATACTAATGGCAATGCGACAATGGCTTCCGCTAGAGGTTTAATTTTTTGGCTGAAGATCCGGCTAGAAGGCCTTGCAAGCCACCACGCCAACGGCAACCCGATAATCATCAGAATGACGCTGGTAGTCAGCGCCAGTTTGAAAGTTATTATGATGGAAGATAAGTCCGACATTAATCAAGTCTACCGTGGGACCTATGAAGTTGGCAATCGCTTAACAGCTTTGAATCTTGTTAAGCGAGCTAGTTGCAGATTAGTAATGAGAATCTAGTAATAAGGGTTATCACCCTGTTCGTGCTCAGTGATATCTTTAACACCGGTGACTTCAGGGATTTTATCCATCAGTGTTTTTTCTATTCCTTCGCTGAGAGTAGTGTCTACCATTCCACAGCCTTGGCAACCGCCACCAAATTTCAATACCACGATACCATCTTCGGTGAATTCTGCTAATGAAACTTGGCCACCGTGACTAGCTAGTTGAGGGTTTATTTCGGCTTCTAATAAGTAACGAATTCGATCAATAGCAGGCGCATCATCATCGACTTTTCGTGCTTTGGCGTTTGGAGCTCTTAAGGTTAATTGACCGCCCATATCATCGGTTTGATAGTCGATTTTTGCTTCGTCGAGATAAGGGATACTATCTTCATCAATATAGGCATTGAAATCTGGAAGTTCGATTTTTAAGTCGTTTTTTTCCACAGCATCTTGAGGGCAGTAAGAAACGCCACACTCGGCGTGAGGAGTGCCAGGGTTGACGACAAAGACTCTAATGCCAGTGCCTGGCTCTTGAGAAGATAATAGTTTCACAAAGTGAGCTTGAGCTCCTTCTGTAATTTCAACTAATTCTTGCTCTTTAGTGGTTGCTAATTCTTCAGTCACAATCTTATTCCAGTTACAGGTTTGCTATTCAGACAGATGCCAATCGACTGTTAAGCCAATCAATGCATTCACTACCCAAAATCACGATTAAAAAACAATATGCTATTTATCTCTAAATCTAACCATAGAATATTGGGGACAAATAAGGAGCTTTTAAACGATTGGTTGGATCTAGTCTGTATTTTATCAGACTAGTCGACCAAATAACCCATGTTTTTTATAAGGGCTTGAGCTGGAACAGATTGAAGGTAAAGAACAAAGCGCCGAGCTAGTTCTTGGTTTTTGGATGCCTTTAAGATCACAAGTTGTTGTTCTATAGGGGGATAATGGTAGCTGGATAACTCAACTATACAGCTGAAAGGGGAATCTACCGAGTCTGGTTGCAGGTTTTTGGCATGAGTTTTAGCAATAAATGCTGCGTCAACAGCGCCTAATTTGGCAAGTTGAGCTACTTGAGCAATGTTTTCTGGGAAAACCAGCTTACTTTTTAACGCTGGCCATAAGTTGGCGGTTCTTATTAGACTTTCGGTTGACGCGCCGTAAGGGGCAAGTTTTGGATTTGCTAAGGCAATCTTTTTGAATTGAGGATTTTGGAGTGCTTCTAGCTTATTTCCTCCATCGCAATATTTAAACCAAAGCATAAGCTGCCCTTTTGCGTAGGTGTTCAGACTACTAGGTTGCGCTTTACTGTTGGTAACTAGTTGTTGTGGTTTGTGTTTGTCGGCAGATAGAAAAATATCAAATGGGGCTCCATGCATAATTTGATGAAAAAGCTTCCCGCTGGAACCGCTACTTATTTGTACCGAGACACCACTGGCTTTTTTAAATTCCTCAGCAAGTTTTTGGCTGGTTTCTAGGAAATTACTGGCAACCGCTATCCGTAGAGGCTTTTCGGATGATACTTCGCTCGAATATATCGCTCCCGAAACAATTAGAAACACAAAAGTGATTAACATGCGGGATACTGAATGCAGTGAATTGATTGATTTACTTGGCATATTTTTCTATTCTTGGCATCCGTTGATGATTAACTGTGATTGTTTGCTTCTTTAATAGCGAGAAGACCTTAGATAGCGCTGGTGGTTTTTAGCCAGACTAGTTGTCAATCATTGGCTGCTATTGATTAGCCACCGATACTTATCCATATTGATGAGTATTTGTTCACATTCGAATAGGTATTGCAAAACCTCAACAAGGACATCTTGGATGAAAACAGTTATTGTCGCAAGTCTTACCTTATTATTAGCATTCTTCTCCTTAAACTCTAGTGCTAAGTCCGATGGGCGAGTCGCCCTGAATTATTATTTACCGCTAGCTGACGTCGCTAATAACAGTTACAAACCAGAGGTTCCTACTCCTGAGAGCCAACTCGGCTATCAAGTCGGTGAATGGCACGTTAGGCCTGAACAGCTCGATAGCTACTTCCGACAATTAGCAGCTATTTCGCCAAGAGTCACCATAGAAACCTATGCGCATTCTTATGAAAAACGTCCTTTGTCTTTGGTTTTTATTTCGTCGGAAGAAAATATTAAAAATTTGGAATCTTTAAGGCAACAGCATCTTAAGATGGAAAAATCTACCGATCGCCCGGCAGTGACTTGGATGGGTTATAGTGTTCATGGCAATGAGGCCAGTGGCAGTAATGCTTCATTATTACTGGGCTATCATTTAGCTGCGGCAACCGATCAACAAACATTGGAGCAACTAAAGGATCAAATCATCATTATTGATCCTTCGCTTAATCCCGATGGACTTTCGCGTTTTGCGCATTGGGCCAATAGCTATCGAAGCAAACATCCGAACAGCGATTCACGAACTAGAGAGCACAACGAAGCTTGGCCTTACGGCAGAACTAATCACTATTGGTTTGATCTGAACCGAGATTGGCTATTACTTCAGCATCCTGAGTCTCGCGGTCGTGTTGCGATGTTTCATCAATGGAAGCCCAATGTTTTAACCGATTTTCATGAGATGGGTACAAACAGCACCTATTTCTTCCAGCCTGGTGTTAAGTCCCGACAAAATCCTTTAACCCCAAAAGAGAATTTTGATTTAACCGATAAAATTGCTTCTTATCATGCTAAGGCTTTAGATGAAATTGGTAGCCTTTACTACACCAAAGAAGACTTTGATGATTTTTATTACGGTAAGGGAAGTACCTATCCAGACATCAATGGAGCCATAGGGATCTTGTTTGAACAAGCTAGTGCGCGCGGGCATTTACAAGAATCGGTAAACGGTGATGTGTCATTTCCATTTGCTATTAAGAATCAACTAACCACGTCTTTTTCAACCTTAAAGGCGGTGCAAGAAAATCGCAAACAGCTACTTAACTACCAACGAAATTTCTATCAAAAAGCGCAGCTAAATGCCAAGGCAAGCCGCCAAAGAGGGGTTGTTTATGGTTCTAAAGATCGCTATCGAATGAATCAATTCAACAATATCTTAAGAGGTCATCAAATTGAGTTTTATCCACTCGCTCGAAATGTTGAGTTTAATGGTAAAAAGTTTGCAGCAGAACATTCATTTGTAGTGCCATTTAGACAAGCTCAATCGAGCTTGATTGAGTCAATTTTCGAAAAGCGAGAAAAGTTTGAGGACAATACTTTCTATGATGTGTCTAGTTGGACTTTGCCATTAGCTTTTGATATTGATTACCAAATTTTAGGCCGCTCAGATTTTGATAACGAGCTATTAGATAAGCGTAAAATTAAACGTTCTTTTGTCTTTGAGGGTATTAATGAAAAGACCGTTGCGCTAGTTTTTGACTGGAGTAACTTTGCTACCGCCAACCTGCTGAATTATCTACATGAGAACAATGTCACTACCCGAGTGGTGGGTAAAAGCGTGACCATGAAAACGGCCAATGGTAATCAGCAGTTGTCTACTGGCGATATTATCTTGCCGATTCGCTCACAACAAAAAACGCGGGCAGAACTGGAAAAACTCTTGATCAATAAGTTGAGCGAGCTGGAGATTCAACCCATTGACGTTCGCTCTGGCTTCGCTGTGAATGGTCCGGACTTAGGCAGCCCGAGCTTTAATACCCTAAAGCCTGTTAACCCACTGATGCTGATAGATGGAAGAGTCAGTAGTTATCAAGCGGGTGAAGTCTGGCATCTATTAGACCAACGTTTAAATCAACCGCTTTCTATGATGACCGCTTCTCAGCTTAGTCGTTTTAAATTAGAAAAGTACACTCACATCATCATGGTCGATGGTCAGTACAAATTTCCTGAATCTACTTTGGAAAAACTAGAGCAATGGATCAAAGCGGGTGGGATATTAATCACTCAGTCGAGAGCATCAAAATGGTTAACCAACAGAGGTTGGCTCTCTAGCGAAGCGGTTGATCTCGATAAGTCGGAGGAAACTGACTTAAGTTACGAGCAAATGGACGGCCATCGTTCCGAACATTATATAGGCGGCGCGATTTCATCGACGACTATTGACCTCAGCCATCCACTCGCTTTCGGATTGGAAGACTCGCAACTGGCCATTTTTAAGCGCGGTCAATTCAGCTTTTCTGAGCCAAAAGAACCATTTGTTTCGGTTGCTCGATTCAATAAGAAGCCTTTGAGTGCAGGTTATATGTCGAAGGCTAATCAAGATAATTTAGCGAATAAAACCAGTATTCTGGTTCAAGGATTGGGGCGTGGTAAACTCATCGCTTTTTCTGACGATATGAATTTTAGAGCTTTTTGGTTGGGAACTAGTCGAGTATTTACCAATGCTCTGTACTTTGGCCAAATGATTAGTGCCCCACAAAAGACTTTAGAAAAAGATCCCAAGAAAACTAAGTAACGATAACGGCAATTTTTACAATACCCGTTAATAGCAAAGAACGACAGAATTAAGAGTTTGGTGTCTGGAAAATCCCTTCACTAAACTCTTAATGACTTGATTTTTTAAATCGATTTTTTATTTCTTCTAAGGTAAATATCTTATCCATAAATAGGTTGATTTTGAGAGTCGGCTTGTCTGGAGTGGTAAATTCAAATTGATTATTTTGATACAACTTCCCGGAAAACACATAAGCTAAGATTTCTTGCTGTTGTGCCAAGTTGGATTGGGAGCGAGATTTATTTTCATAGATAGAAACTCTTGCATCAAATCGGTCATTGTGTTCATTCAGAATTTTCAGTTCAAAATGATATCGATCGGATATTTTTCCCGATGTGCTACTAGCAATAATGGCTGTTCGAAATAGTTGAGCTGAGGTCTTAAAACTTAAACCGTGACTGTATTGGGAATTGTCGAGTAGTATGAGCTTTACACCGAGATGCCCCTTAAACTCCCTAGGCTGTGAGTTCGCAGAAATCGCAACGCTGAATAGTAGTAGGTTGAACAATATTAAAAAACGACTCACTGGATTATGCGCTAAGTTCCCACTGGATATCATTGGCAATTCCCTTCCTTTTCTGTTTTAATCGAGCGATTCCTGTATCAATGTAACTCTATGAACATGACAAAGGCAAGCGCTTCTATGAATAAAACTTTCTTCTTACTAGTGATGATTTTCGCTTCGTGTAACTTTGCCGAAGCCAGTGTTTCGCTTTCGAAATTAACTCAATCTAATGATTATAAGGAGGGGTTTGTCGGTCAGGTCTATGACGTTAAAAACAACAAGCTTTATCTAAAGATTACCAACTTAGATAGTGAGTTTATTTATAAGAGTAGTTTGCCACAAGGTTTAGGTTCAAATGACATCGGCCTTGATCGGGGGCAATTAGGCGATGTTAGGTTGGTTGAATTTAACCGAGTTGGTAATCAGGTATTGTTGCAACAAAAAAATACTAAATACCGTGCCATTTCAGATAATAAGAAGGAAGCAGAGTCTGTCAATGAAGCTTTTGCGTCCGCTGTTCTTTGGTCATTTCCTATTGTAGAATCTCAAAAAAATTGGGTTTTGGTGGATGCCAGTGACTTTATTTTGCAGGATATTCATGGCGTGAGCCGTAAATTGGCAAGACTTAAACAAGGCAATTACCAATTAGAAAAATCTCGCTCTGCAATTTATTTACCACGTTCAAAAAGTTTTCCTGACAATACAGAATTAGAAGCCACTGTTACCTTCTTAGGCAATAATCCCGGTCAATATGTCAATCAGGCAGCGATTGAGCCTAATGTGATCAGTCTTCGAATGCATCACAGTTTTATTCGTCTTCCTGAACCAGGCTACAAGCCAAGAGTGTTTCATCCGCAAAGCGGTATGTGGGTATTTAATTATCAAGACTATGCGCAACCAATTAATCAGCCAATAACTCAGCGGTTTATTGCCCGACATCGACTAGCAAAGAAGACCCCTAATGCATCGCTGAGCGAAGCCGTTGAGCCAATAATCTATTATCTCGACCCTGGAGCTCCAGAACCGGTGAAAACCGCTTTGATTGACGGTGCAATGTGGTGGAATCAAGCGTTTGAAGCGATAGGTTTTAAAAACGCATTTCAAGTCAAAATGCTACCTGAAGGTGCCGATCCGCTAGACGTTCGATACAATGTTATCCAATGGGTTCATCGTGCTACTCGTGGCTGGTCTTATGGGTATGGTGTTACCGATCCGCGAACAGGCGAAATACTTAAAGGGCATGTCACATTAGGCTCATTGCGAGTAAGACAAGACTATCTAATTGCACAAGGTATGTTATCCCGATTTGAACGCGGCCAACTTGAAGATGATTCAGAATTAATGAACTTGGCACTCGCAAGAATTAGACAACTATCGGCGCACGAAGTCGGCCACACTTTAGGAATTGCCCATAATTTCGCAGCGAGTAGTTTTAACAGAGCTTCAGTAATGGACTATCCGCATCCATTATTTGAACTAGAACAAGACAAACAATCCATTCACGCACGTAATGCTTATGCAGAAGGCATTGGGCTTTGGGATAAGGCTGTGATTGAGTACGCTTATCAAGAGTTTTCCCAAGCTCAAGAAGCAGACTCCTTAAAAGCCATCATAAAACGCAACCAAGACCAGTCGATGTTATTTATCTCCGATCCTGATTCTCGTCGAATCAGCGATGCTCATCCTTACGCCAGTTTGTGGGATAACGGCACTAATGCCATCGAGGAACTTGAACGCATGATCAAGGTTAGAACTGTTGCATTAAACAATTTTGGTGCGGCGAGTCTACATGCCCAAAGACCTTATTCTGACCTGCAAGAAATTTTGATGCCTGTGTACTATTCTCATCGCTATCAAGCAACGGCAGCAGCTAAATGGCTTGGCGGAGTTGATTACTCTTATGCATTAAAACAGCAACAGACTGGTGGGGTTTATCGACATGCCGACCCGAGCCAACAAAACCAAGCGATTGAGGTTTTAATGAAAACCCTAACGCCTGAGTTTCTTCGGCTTAATCAATCCACAATGAATGTGATTGCTCCGAGGGCTTATGGATATCATCAAACTAGAGAAAGCCCAAAAGGCAACACTGGAAAACTGATGGACCCGATAGCCCTGGCCGCAGCTTCAGCGCAACATACTTTGTCCGTTTTATTTGATCCAACAAGACTAGCCAGACTTGAGTTACAACATAGCGTGGACAACGATAGCCCTAGTATCAAGATGCTTACTCAAGTTTTACATGAAAAGTTGGTGGCCCCTAAGCCTAAAAAAGACGACTGGAGTTACCAAAGCATGCTCTTAGACCTCCTATATAGTAACTACTTGAATCTATTGCATTCCAAATCTACTTCAACACCCGTTAAAACGGCAATTTACGCCGAGTTAAACAGACAAAAAGGTTATTTATCAAAAATATTAAAGAAGCATAAGGCGGGAAGCCAGTACCATGGAGTGTATCAATTCCAACTGGCGCGACTGAAAAACCTTTCAATTAAACAGTTGGAAAACGATAAATTGATCCAATTACCCAAAATGCCACCGGGTTCACCTATTTAAAAGGTTAGAGATGGTCTAATTAAGTTATTAATAATTAAACAATTTTCGGTTTGCGTTTTAGTTTCTATGAACTAGACTGAAAGCAAATCGAAAAATTAGTTTGTAAGGAAATTGGATTAATAACACCAACCAACGGACATGATCAATCCTAATAGCCAACACTCCCGCTTTAATATAGTGCTCAATAATAATGTCGACTACGCTGACTTACGTTTTTTTGGTGGCGTCACATTAGAGATAGCCAATAATGCTTTCATGCAGCTGCTTGATCATTCGTTGTTTAGACATAATATGAATGCTTGTTATGATTTTTGCGAAGCTATTATTGAGACTGATATGAAAGAGTTAGAGCAACACGCTGAATTTGTTAGTCAACATACACATCGGCGAGGCACCTCATACAAACTGGCTATGGTTACTGATGAAACTTTAAATAGTGCCTTGTTAAACGTTTACCGGTTACTTATTTCAAAAACAACAATTGAAGCCGAAGTGTTTGGCAGTAAAAAGCAAGCATTGCACTGGCTTAACCAAGATTCTCCCTAAATTCTATTTGATTCCTACATAACCTTTTGATAGAACCAATTTGCATTAAACCCCAATTAGTCGTTTTAAAAATGTTAATTTTGTGTTTTTATCTCAATTCGAGAAGTTGTTAGGCTTCCATTCTCAAATTCTCTCGACTAGAATGCGCGTCCTTCGAAAAGGCAGGTTAAAAAATGCACAACTTTTCGTTCATTCAATTTGTTAAATTAAGGGTTGGCTTCCAGTCTATAGCTTTGCACGGTCTCAAGGTTGTGAATTGTTATAAACAACCCAATAAGAGAATTATGAGTAAAGTACCTAACAGCGGTTTTAGCGATGATCGCTGGAAAATGATTGATAATCTTGATTCTGTCACTCGGAGTCAAGTATGAAAACAAGTACCGTTAATACCAAAAAAACGAATTTCAAAATAGACTTCGATCTCACCAATAAAATCATGATCACTAGCTTCTTCGGCATTGTTGATTTAAAAGATATTATCGATAGTCTGTCGGCGGGAATTAGGCAGAACGAGTTTGAAATCAACATGTCGGCTTGTTTTGATTTTACCAGCGCCACTGTTGATGCGGATATATCTGCAACAGAAATAGTTTTTCATTTTTTAACTGGATTACAAGATAGACGAGGCAACGAATACCATTTAGCCTTGGTCTATTCAGACGAAATAACCAAGACGCTTATGGACTATTATCGTTTGGCTTTTTCTCGATCAAAGGTAGATGTTGAGTTGTTCCAAAATAAAGATGCAGCGATGAATTGGATTATCACTAGTCAAAAAGTCTGCAGCGTTACTTATCTTTCGGAAAGATAATCGTTAAACAGTCATAGCAACCGCTGGCTTTTTGACCTTCAACTTCTCTAGGATATCCCTATGATTTGAAAAGTTTAGAGTACAGCCTTGCATAAAGTGCTTAACAAACTCTAAATCAATTTTTTCGACATTATTTGGAAGCGCGACTAGTTTTTCACTGGCTGGAAATAGTCCTACTCCGGACAATAAACAATTCCAAGATATTGATGTATAGTAGCGATCGATTTCAAGTCGTTTTAATTCGGATTCGAGGTTATTAATATTTTTCCAGCAATCTAGCATGCTTTCTAAAGTACTAGAAATTTTTTGGTTATCTCGATTATCTTTCCAATATTGAGAATCGTTGCGCGAATTTGTTTTGTAGTGCAACACAATATAATCACGAATGCCTTCAAAATTTTTACGTATCTTATGATTAAAGATATCGCGAAATTGTGAAGTAAATCGGCCAAACTCTAAGGCTGCCATAAACTCTTCTATGGTGGTTTGAACAAATTGGAGGGCGGTTGCCTCTAATGGTTCGATAAAACCTTGAGATAACCCGATGGCGACGCAGTTATGTGACCATGACTGTGAAACCTGACCGACCTTCATCTTAATATGTTTGGCGGAAACATCAGAGTCCAATAGTCCTACGTGTTGACGTAATTCCAGTTCCGCTTTGTCTGCATCTAAATAATCTGAACTGTATACATAACCATTACCAAAACGGTTTGTTAATGGAATTTTCCAAGCCCATCCTGCTGTTAAGGCTGTCGAGTCTGTTTGCGAAGGTATTGCTTCAGTTATACTCGACGGCAATGCTATGGCGGAATCGTTGAAAAGATTGTCAGAGAAACTTTCAAACCTAACTTTAAGAGTTTTCTGTAATAAAATAGAAGCAAATCCAGAGCAATCAATAAAGAAATCTGAATCTATTTGCCTTTGGTCCTCCAGTTCCAAAGTATCAATATCTCCCTTTTCATTTTGCAATACTTGTTTTACGGTACCGACAATATGAGTAACTCCTAACTCGACAGCCTTACGAGAAAGAAATTTACCGACCAAATGCGAATCGAAGTGATAGGCATAGTCGAACTGAAAAGGAAAGTTTGTTCCCGCTATTGGAGCGAGTTGCTGCTTTGCCAGTTCGGCCATCAAAAAGAAGCGGTCAGGGTGAGCCTCTACTTGGAAGCCTTTTCTTCGCAGAATCGAGCTTTTTTGTAAGAACTTGAAAGTCATCGAGTCGATACTACAGCCGAAAGGATGAAAATACTGCTGATAGCCAGGAACAGTTGACCAGCCCTTAAAAGAAATACCATTTTTGTACGTGGCATTGCATTCTGGCATCCATTCAGATTCCGGAATTCCTAATTGTTCAAAAAAATCTTTTAATTTGGGGGTAGAGCCCTCTCCGACGCCAATTATGCCAATCTCTGGAGACTCTACTAAAGTGATTTTTATGTCTGAATTAGCCCATCGTTTGGCCATTAAGCAGGCTGCCATCCAGCCGGCAGTACCGCCTCCCAAGATCGTGATGGTTTTAATAGGGGAAAATTCCATTGTTCGCCTTAGTAGATAGGTAAGTTTCTGATAATAGGGGGATTTTCCAACAATAACGGTACGTTTGCGATGTGGATTCAATGATTTCAATAAAAATTCAATGTATTGCTCATGTGCGTTTTTTATGTATTTGTTCACGCCCAAGGAAGATAGCTTAATAAATAGGATGTTTATCACTAGTTGAGATTTGCGACATTTGTTGATCTAGCCAAGTAATAAACTGATCAAATACTGTCGTAGTAGAAGATCAATTAAGCTAGAATGCTTGCATGCTTAGATATGAGCCGACAAACATAGCACTATAGGAAAATATGCCGAAAAAGAAATCTCCCTCAAAAGACCCTTTCTACCAACGAGAATCAGAGAAATACGCCAACCCCATTCCTTCTCGAGAGTATATTCTTGAGTTCTTGGAAAATGCTGGCGGCCCACTAAAATTCAAAGCCATCCAAAATGGTATAGGTCTTTTTGAAGATGAAGAAGTTATTGGTTTAGAAAGGCGACTGAATGCTATGGTGCGCGATGGTCAAATCCATTGTGATCGTAAGCGAGCGTATGGAGTCATTAATAAGCTTGATTTGGTCAAAGGAACCATTCTTGGCCACAAAGATGGATTTGGCTTTTTTACTCCGGATTCCGGTGGAAAAGATTGGTTTGTATCAGCCAGAGAAATGCGCCGTGTGTTCCCCGGCGAACGTGTACTTGTTCGTGAAAAAGGAGAACACCGAGATGGTAAAAAAGAAGCCGGCATCGTCGAAATATTAGAGGGCGAGCAACCTTTTCAAATCGTTGGTCGCTATCATATTGAAAATGGCTTTACATTTGTTACCCCAGAAGATCCTAGAATCGCACAAGATATCTTAATTCCACCAGACGATCCCTTAAAAGCGAAAGCGAATCAGGTCGTGGTCGTTCAACTTTCGGTTAGGCCCACATTTCGCTCAAAAGCCGTTGGTCGAGTGGTTGAAGTGTTAGGAGACTATCTGGCGCCAGGGATGGAAATCGAAATCGCCATCGCTCAATATGGTATTAGAAATACTTGGAGTCCAGAAATTCATGATCAACTCAAAAAGTTACCGACCACTGTACAAGATTCGGAACTCGACGGAAGAGTTGATTTAAGAGATTTGCCATTAATTACCATTGACGGTGAAGATGCCCGAGATTTTGATGATGCGGTTTACTGTATCCCACGAAGGTTAGGTGGTTGGAAACTTTATGTGGCTATTGCCGATGTGAGCCACTACGTCAAACCTGACAGCGCACTTGACCAAGAAGCTGTAAAACGAGGAAACTCAGTCTATTTTCCTAATTCTGTTGTTCCGATGCTACCTGAGCAAGTCTCGAATGGTTTGTGTTCGTTAAAGCCAAAAGTCGATCGATTGTGTATGGTTTGCGAAATTAATATTGGCAAAGATGGTAAACCGGGGCGCTCCAAGTTTTATCCAGCAGTAATGCACTCTAAAGCAAGAATGACTTATAACAAAGTTTGGGCGATTTTAGAAAAAGATGAAAAGCTTTGTAAGCAATATGAATTCCTAGTTAAACCCATTAATGATTTGCATGCACTTTATAAAGCACGATTAAAGCGCAAGAAACTTAGAGGTGCGATTGAGTTTGAAACCACCGAAACTCAAATTAAATTTAATGACAATCGCAAAATAGAACAGATCGTTCCAGTGTTCAGAAATGATGCGCATAAACTCATCGAAGAGTGCATGATCTGTGCAAACGTGGCATCCGCACAATTTTTTATCAAAAAGAAATTACCCGGATTATTTAGGGTGCATTTAGGTCCAAAAGAAAAGAAATTGGAGGTACTTCGTTCCTACCTTGCAGAATTAGGATTGTTTATACCGGGTGGTACTCAACCAGAGCCGGAAGTTTTTAGAACATTTTTAGAGCAAATTCAGGACAGACCTGATGCCGAGAACATTCAAATCATGCTACTGCGCTCGATGAGCCAGGCGGTCTATTCGCCGATCAATGAAGGTCACTTTGGTTTAGCATTTGACGCATATACTCATTTTACTTCACCGATTAGACGCTACCCCGATTTAGTGGTTCATCGAATTATTAAATCCGCTGTTGCTAAAGAAGCAGTTCAAACTAAAGCTGATAAGCAAGGAATCAAAAAGTTTTATACCCAAGAGAAGCTCGCAGAAATCGGACATGCTAATTCATTGACCGAAAGAAATGCAGATATGGCGACTAGAGATGTCATGGATTGGTTAAAGTGCGAATACATGCAATCTCATATTGGCATGTCTTATTCTGGCGAGGTGAGTAGCATCACCAATTTTGGGATTTTTGTTCGTTTGCATGAAGTCTATGTAGAAGGCCTAGTGCATGTAACCGAACTAGGAAACGACTACTTTCATTACGATAACGCGAGACAGAAGATGGTCGGCGAGCGTACCGGAAAAAGTTTTGCAATAGGTGATCAAGTCGAAATTCAAGTTGCCAGTGTTGATATAGATCTAAGACGCATCGATTTCTCATTAGTCACGACTAGTAGTGATGGAAAAACTAAACGAGTTAAGAGCGAAAGAGAAAAACTGTACGATAATGCGCGTCGAAAAGCGTCCGCTAAAAATAACAACGATTCAAATTCTAACAATGGTGGTTCAGGCAAGGCTGGCGATAAAAAGAGTGGCTCTCGAAAAACAGGTGGCAAAAAATCAGGTGCCAAGAAAACAGACTCGAATCAAAAAAAAGACAATACCCTCAAGAAGCCTCGTCGCGCTAAAAAGAAAACCGGCGGACGAAAATCGAGCAAGAAAACTAATTAAGCATAGAAAGGCTAGCAAAAAGTAATGAGTCAAGTTGATAAAATTTATGGTATACATGCCGTAGAAAGTGTATTAAACCGTTCACCTCAAAATGTGATCCAACTTTTTTTGTTAAAAAATCGAAAGGATAAAACCTTAGCAACCATCGAGTCTTTGGCGAAAAATGCTGGCATTAAATGTCAAAGTATTGACCGTAAAAAAATGGATGATAGAGTTGCTGGCAATCACCAGGGGGTAATCGCTGAGGTTAAGGTATCGGACGCCAGCATGGGAGAAAATGACCTATTGGAGCTGGCGGCCAAAAAGGAAAAACTACTGCTATTGATTCTCGATGGGGTCACTGACCCTCATAATCTTGGCGCATGTATTCGTACTGCTGACGCTGCGGGTGTTGATGCAATTGTGTTACCGAAAGACCGTTCTGCATCGATGAATCCTACCGTGCGTAAAGTTGCCTGTGGTGCCGCTGAGAATGTGCCGCTAGTAAGAGTGACCAACCTAGCTCGCTTTCTTAAACAGCTAAAAGATGAATTCGTATGGATTATCGGAACGGCCGGGGAAGCCGAGGTCGATGTGTTTGAGAATAAGTTTAGCGCGAAAACCGCAATCGTGATGGGAGCCGAAGGTAGTGGAATGCGAAGGCTTACTAGAGAGCACTGTGACCAGTTAATTAAAATTCCCATGGCTGGAAGTGTGTCGAGCTTGAATGTTTCTGTGGCGACTGGGATTTGTTTGTTTGAATACGTTCGCCAGCAAAAAAACTAATTGTCCCTAATCAACATATAAGAATAAACAGTCCTTAAATAGTAATAGGTAGTTAAAATGAGAAATTTAATTAGAATAAAATTAAAACATCTTGCGGTTATTGCGATCGCAGCAAGCCTCGTTTCTTGTGGCGATCCCGCTACAGAGAACAAAACAGCCAGCGAAGTAACTAAGCCACTAGCTTCGCCCAATGAAGCCACCAAAGAAAACATCAACCAGTCATTTGACCAATTCAAGAATGATTTAATCGAAGAGTTTTGGAAGCTCAACCCGAGTTACGCGTTGTATGTAGGCTACTATAAATATGATGATCAGCTGGTTATTCCAAATGAGTCGGCAAACAAGGCTACCTTGGAATTTTCGCAAGAAAAACTAGCTGCTCTTCGAGAATATGATGTTAATCAGCTAAACAGTAATAATGCTGGCGATTACTATATTATAGAAAACCAGCTTGAATCTTCTATTTGGTATATCAGCGAATATAAAGGTGGAGAATGGAATCCAAGTCGATATAACGTGGCCGGTGCTTTTGGTTTAATCTTAAATACTGATTATAAGTCACTTGATGAACGATTAAGAACGATCTCTACTCGTTTAAATAATGTGCCTGCTTACTATCAAACAGCTATTCAGAATATTAAAGTCCCGACGTTAGAGCATACTGATTTAGCCATTCAACAAAACAAAGGTGCTCTTGGTGTATTTGATAAATCAATCCCGGATAAAATGGCTGAATCAAGCCTAACTGAAGATGAAAAAGCGGAACTCAAATTAAAATTGAGTAGTGCGACAACCGCAATCAACGGATATATTAACTGGTTAGAGTCAAAGCGTAAGAGCCTTGTCGACGGAGCTGCTAAAGATTTCAGAATCGGTAAAGCGCTTTATGAAAAGAAGTTCAAGTTAGATATTGTCTCTGAGTATTCCGCCAAAGAATTGTATGATAGAGCAGTGCAGTCGAAACAAGAACTGCATGCGGAAATGATTAAAATTACCCATCAATTATGGCAGAAGTACTTTAAGGATACAGAAATTCCTAAAGATGATTTAGCCGCGGTAAAAATGATGATCGATCATCTTTCGGTTAAACACGTTACTCGCGATCAATTTGTTAATGAGGTTAAACGACAAATACCATTGATTGAAGCATTTATTAAAGAGCATGATCTGGTGGATATGGATCCGAGTCGTCCCTTAGTTGTCAGAGAAACTCCTGAATATCAAAGAGGTTTCGCCGGAGCCTCTGTTAATGCGCCTGGTCCGTATGATGCAACCGCCAACACTTATTATAATGTCACGCCTTTAGATCACTACACAGAAGAGCAAGCGGAAAGTTACTTGCGTGAATACAATCATTGGATTTTACAAATCCTTAATATTCATGAGGCGGTACCGGGTCATTATGTACAACTTGTGCATGCCAATAAATCACCGAGTTTGATTAAATCGATTTTTGGAAATGGCGCGATGATTGAAGGTTGGGCGGTTTATTCAGAGCGTATGATGTTGGAAGCTGGCTATGCTAATAACGAACCAGAAATGTGGTTGATGTACAGCAAATGGAATCTTCGTGTGGTGATGAATACTATCTTAGATTACAGTATCCAGGTGTTGGGGATCGATCAGCAGCAAGGGCTAGACTTGCTAATGAATCAAGCTTTTCAAGAGCGCACTGAAGCCGAGGGCAAATGGCGTAGGGCAACTTTGAGTCAAGTGCAACTAACCAGTTATTTTAATGGCTACGCAGAAATCTATGAGTTTAGAGAAGAAGTTAAAAAGAAACTGGGGGAGCGATTTAACCTAAAAGAATTCCATAACGAATTCTTAAGCTATGGTAACGCTCCAGTGCCTATTATTAAGCGTCTAATGCGAGCTAAACTGAATATTAATTAGCCTTTACAGACGATAAAAAAAACCGCGAATATCGCGGTTTTTTTTTGTTTCATAATTATTTTATTGAAACAACACAGTTATTCAAGGTAGCTGTGTTATCTTAGAAATAAACCATTCTTAAATATTCTTGTTAGCCAATGTTTCGCTTATATGCGCATCAACTAACTCCTCTAAAATGGTTAGTGGAACAGCGCCATTTTTTAGAACAACGTTATGAAACTTGCGAATATCATATAGCTCACCCAGCGAGTTCTTAGTTTTTTCTCTAAGCTCCATAATTTTAATCATCCCCACTTTATAAGCCAGAGCTTGACCGGGCCAAACAATATATCGTTCTATCTCCGATTCAACATCTGAAAGGGCGAGTCCTGTCACTGAAGCCATATAATCGATCGCTTGCTCTCTCGTCCAACGTTTATGATGGAGTCCTGTATCGACCACGAGTCGCACCGCTCGTAAAAGCTCGGCTTGTAACCGGCCTAAATTGCCATACGGTTCATTTTGGTAACCGAGTTCCCAAGCTAACCGTTCAGCGTATAGAGCCCATCCTTCAGAATAACTGGTAAATCCGATAAAGTTTCGAAACGTAGGTAAGCCTTCTAATTCAGTTTTAATCGCGATCTGAAAATGATGACCTGGTATGGCTTCATGATAGGTCAGAGTGCGCATTCCAAACTTGGGAGTCGCCTTCATGTCGTAAAGGTTGGCATAAAACACTCCCGGTCTGGAGCCATCCATTGAAGGGCCTTGATAAGAACCACCTGCAGCTGTTTTTTCTCGGTATTCTGGAACTCTTCTTACTTCCACCTGACTCTTCGGCTTTATATCAAACGCCTCACTCATACCTTGTTCAACGTCTTCAATTAACCGTCGGTATTCGGCCAAGACTTGTTCACGACCTTCATCTGTATCAGGGTATAAGAAACGGGGTTCTTCGCTCAGTTGTTTCATATGCTCGCCAACAGTCTTGTCTGTGTATCCTTCACTGATTAAAATTGTTTTCATTTCTGATACGATTCTGTCCACTTCGTTTAACCCGAGTGTATGCAATTCCTCGGCAGTGTATTTTGTAGTGGTCATGCTCGTAATACGGTGCTGATAGTACTCGGCTCCTTTAGGAAATTTCCAGACACCTGCATCACTGCTTGAGTTGTCTTTTAGATTTTCATAAAACGCGATATATCGGTCATATGCTGGTTGCACGACTGTTTCCATTTGGCGCAGCATTTCATGTTTAAGCTTTTCTTTTTCGGAAGGTTCAATATCAGATAACGCATCGACCTTTTTATTGAAATCTTTGACTAACGGATTCTCGGCCAATTCTGGGTCACGAATGTTATGCAAATTTTCAATAATCTTCTTAATGATAAAATCTGGTGGAATAACGCCGTTATCTTTCTCTTCTTGTACCGCAAGCAGAGTGTTATCAAATTGAGTACCAACTTGTGATATCCGAGCAAGGTAATCCTCTGCATCACTTAGTTCATCTACCTTGTGCATATTGACCATAAAGTTGATTATACTTTGGTAGGAACCGCCTCTTTGAGTCACACTGTAGTTATAATGTCGATACTGATGTCCAGCCATTTGGTCGGCTAAAAACCAATCTAAAATATCGTAGGATAGTCGTTCCTGTCCTTCCAAATCGTCCCGCTCATATTGTTTTAGCTGTGCGTAATCACTTTCAAGTAATTGGTAGTTTCGTTGGTTAGCTTCTGGTGAGTTATCGTTAAGTTCATCATAGAATACTTTTAGTCCCATTCCCGTAAGCATTTGTGGATTGTCGATGGCGAACTCTACAAATATTTTTTCATAAAAATGATTAATAAAGAACGGACGAAACCAAACAAGGTTGATTATAAAGATCGACAATAGCACTAGTGCAAGCAGTAGAATTCGCTTGGTATTTTTCCAAATCGCGGTTTTCATTGTGGCCCTCTTTGATGGTATTTTTGTTGGATAATAATCTAAGTGATTTGCCTATTTGGCTGCAATTGGTCGTAAATGCATAACAGCAAGTTAACAAGCTATTACAGGACAGTCTGTAGAATTTATTTTTGATTATTTAATCTTGGTCGAACACAACGACTCTATTACGCCCATCTCGTTTTGCTTGATATAGAGCTGCATCCACGTTTTGTATCGCCTGCCGTTCGCCTTCCGTTTGTTTTTTTACTTGGGCAACGCCAAAACTAGCAGTGAGTTTTTCTGCTGTTGAGAACACGTGTTCTTCTACTAAGGCTCTGAGTTTTTCTGCAATAATGGCAGCGTTGGCTAACGAGGTTTCCGGCAGTAGGGCGATAAACTCTTCACCTCCCCAGCGCGATAGCACATCAGTACTTCGAATTCCTTGCTTTATTAGTTGTGAAAATTCGACTAAAACACTATCACCTATTTGGTGGCCGTAGCGGTCATTGACTGTTTTAAAATGGTCAAGATCAACCATGACCAAACATAGTTGAGAGCCATAGCGATTTACCTTTTCTTGCTCGCGAGTAAATTGGTCATCAAAATAGCGTCTGTTATAAAGCCCAGTGAGTTGGTCTGTGACTGATAGTTTTTCTAATTTTTCTAAGTACTTTTTTTCCTTAGCGCGATTACTTAATACTTGCTTGTAAGCTGTCAAGGTGGAAGATTCGAAAAAATAAGCTATAAATACAATCGTCAGCGATGCGACGGTAAACCGCATAAAAGAAGTAAAGCTCCAATGTCCATAGTCCCATTCTCCGATACCCATAAATACGATGGGTAACATGATGCAATAGAAGATTGCGATCATTATTAAACCGCGTACTTTTCCTAATATAGGAATAACAAACAGAGGAAAACAAAGTGTCCAAACCAGCCCAAATTCTTGGTTTTTGGTTAGATAGGATAAAACGATAAGAAACGTAAACAACATCGATGTTCCTACAAAGCCAGCTTGATCGATTCGTTTCTTTACAAACAATAAATATAGAGAGAATAAAGTAACTAGAATAGTAACACCGTCGATTAGTACTAGTGTTAAATTGCCTCGTGTGTAGTTGATTATGATAAAAACTACAAAGGCAAACAGTGTAATTCCTAGCAGTGCGGCAGTCAGAATAAGCCGACGATACAAGAATGGATCTTGGTCGGTGCTAAACCCTTCAATCAGTTTGTTTTTGATCGTCGATAGCATAAATCGAATATCTATAAACCTGTGGGGATTGTAGTGATTGTTATCCAATGCTACCACAGAACCAAGCATAATTGAAAAAAACATTTAAATTCATAGGCTTGAGAGTGTCTTGAACGTTATAAAAGCCATTGAATTATGCAAGGTTGCGTGGTTTTAAGAGGTGGGGCCCTAACAACAAACTGGGTCTAATTTACCATGCTGTTTAGTGACTTTAGCGCCCATATCCAGTAACATACGCGGTTTTTGGCAGGTCACTAAACTGCCCATTTCTTATTCTCTATTTTTTAAGGTTTTATTATGCGTAGCCATTATAACGGTGATTTGTTAAATGTATCCGAAGGTGACCAAGTCACTGTTGCTGGTTGGGTGCATCGTACCCGTGATTTAGGCGGTTTAATTTTCCTGCAAATCCGTGACCGCAGTGGCATAGTGCAAGCGGTGATAGAGCCAGAAAAGGCAGAATTATTCGCCAAAGCAGAAACACTACGTAGTGAGTTCGTGGTTTCAGCGACAGGTGTGATCCGCAATCGACCAGCAGATATGATTAATAAGGATATGGTGACTGGGGCTATTGAACTAGTCATCACTCAACTTGAAATCTTAAATCAAGCGGCTCCGCCTGCGATTTTAATCGACGGACATGAAGAAGTGTCGGAAGAGGTGAGACTCAAATATCGTTACCTCGATTTACGTCGCCCAGAAATGCAAGAGAAGATTTTATTCCGTAACAAAGTTGCCAAGCATTTACGTGATTTCTTAGAAACCGAAAATTTCGCTGATATCGAAACCCCTATCTTGACTAAAGCGACTCCAGAAGGTGCGCGCGATTACCTAGTACCAAGCCGAACCAACAAAGGTTCATTTTTCGCATTGCCTCAATCACCACAACTATTTAAGCAGTTGTTAATGATGAGTGGGTTTGATCGTTACTACCAAATTGTTCGTTGTTTTAGAGATGAAGATTTACGCGCCGATCGCCAACCAGAATTTACCCAATTGGATATTGAAACATCCTTTATGGATGAAGAAGCCATTATGTCGATGATGGAAAAGATGATCCGTGGTTTGTTTATGAAAACCTTAGATGTTGATTTAGGCGACTTCCCAAGAATGCCTTATGCCGAAGCGATGAAGCGATACGGTAGTGATAAACCAGATTTGCGAGTCTCTATCGAGTTAGTTGATGTTAAAGATTTATTGAAAGAAGTAGAATTCAAAGTTTTCTCTGGACCGGCCAACGATGACAATGGGCGAGTGGCAGCGATATGTGTGCCAGGTGGAGCAGAGCTTAGTCGCAAGCAGATCGATCAATATACCGAATACGCAGGTCGATACGGTGCAAAAGGATTAGCTTGGGTTAAAGTCAAAGAGATTGGAAAGGGCATTGAAGGTGTTCAGTCGCCCATCGCTAAATTCTTAAACAATGACATCATTAATGAAATCCTTGTTCGGACTAACGCAGCCGCTGGCGACATTCTGTTATTTGGCGCAGATTCTAATCGAGTGGTTACAGATTCTTTAGGCGCGCTTAGACTAAAAGTGGCCGAAGATCGTGGGTTAGTGGAAGATGCTTGGAAGCCTTTATGGGTGATTGATTTCCCAATGTTTGAAGAAGACAAAGGCCAAATGCATGCGCTTCATCATCCGTTTACAGCACCACAAGAAAATGATGTGGAAAAACTAAGAGCGGCACCAACTGAAACATTATCTCGCGCCTATGACATGGTTTTGAATGGTTGTGAAGTAGGTGGCGGATCCGTTCGTATACATAACCAAGACATCCAGGCGGCGATTTTTGATATCTTAGGTATTGAAAAACAGGAAGCTGATGAGAAGTTTGGATTCTTATTAGAAGCGCTTAAATACGGTTGTCCTCCGCACGGCGGAATAGCATTTGGTTTAGATCGCTTAGTCATGCTGATGGTGGGTGCTGATTCTATTCGTGACGTGATCGCATTCCCGAAAACAACAACCGCAAGCTGTCCTCTAACTTCGGCACCCTCAAAGGTATCAGCGGCGCAGTTAGAAGAGTTAGCGATCGCCACTATTAGCAAGAAGAAAAACTAGAGATAATTCTAAAAAGACTGTTTAAACACCGGAGGATTAAATGGCGGGTCACAGTAAATGGGCAAATATCCAACATCGCAAAAAGGCGCAAGACTCCAAACGCGGTAAGCTATTTACAAAATTTATACGAGAAATTGTAGTCGCTGCGAAAGCTGGCGGCGGTGACCCTGATAATAATCCCAGACTTCGAGCAGCTATCGACAAAGCGCTCAGCGGCAATATGACTCGTGATACGGTTGAGCGCGCGATCAAACGCGGTGCTGGTGGTGAAGATGGTTCAAGCATGGACGAGTTGACCTACGAAGGTTACGGTCCAGGTGGATGTGCTATTTTGGTTGAATGTATGACCGATAATAAAAATCGAACGGTTGCCGAAGTTCGTCATGCCTTTACTAAATCAGGTAGCGAACTGGCAACCTCGGGCTCAGTGGCTTATTTATTCGAGAAAAAAGGCCAGTTGATATTCTCATCTGAAGTTGACGAAGATACCTTAATGGAAGAAGCTCTCGAAGCGGGCGCGGAAGATATCGTCAATCACGATGACGGTTCATTCGAAGTGCTGACCTTGCCTGAAGATTTTATGACCGTAAAAGAGTCATTAGAAGCTAAAGAGCTAATGCCTGAAGACAGTGAAATCGCCATGTTGCCCTCCACTCAAGCCGAGTTAGATGTTGATACCGCAGTAAAAGTACTGCGTTTAATTGATCGATTAGAAGATCTCGACGATACTCAAAATGTATACAGCAATGCTGAGATCCCGCCGGAAGCTTACGAGCAACTTTAAACCGAATCAGTGTTCGTTTGACTAATTTAAATCAGCTCGAAGACTTGTGGTATATTGTTGTCACAAGCTCACCAACCAATCAACAAAAACGAATAACCTATGCCCACCATTTTAGGAATTGATCCAGGTTCACGAATTACCGGCTTCGGAGTGATCACTATGAATGGTAGAAAAATGGAATACGTTGCCAGTGGTTGCATCCGAGTGAAGGACGGCATTTTGTCCGATAGACTGAATCAAATCTTTGATTGTATTTCCGAGGTGGTGCAAGAATATAAGCCGACAGAAGCAGCAATTGAACAAGTCTTTATGTCCAAGAATGCGGACTCAGCATTAAAGCTCGGACAGGCTCGTGGTGCCGCGATGGTCGCTATGGCGCAACATGCATTAGTGGTTGCCGAGTACTCTGCACGTCAAATTAAACAAGCCGTGGTTGGCACCGGAGGTGCGGATAAAACCCAAGTTCAACACATGGTGACGAGCCTTCTGGGATTGAATCAATCACCGCAAGCAGACGCGGCCGATGGATTAGCCGTTGCCATTTGCCATGGTCATGCTATGCAAAGTGCGTTGTTTCAAGCGGGTGCTAAGAAAGTCACCCGTGGGCGGTTGAGATAGGAAAAAGTGACGAGTTGCTAGTTACGAGTTGCTAGGAGCTAGGAGCTAGGAGCATAAAGCCCGCTGAGCGTTGTGGTGAGCGGAGTCGAACTGCGCAGTCGAAGCGTTTTCATTTAATAATTAGAAAAGAAGGTAAAAAATGATTGGTCGATTAAATGGTCTTCTGTTAGAAAAACAACCTCCGTTTATTTTAGTGGAAGTTAATGGTGTGGGTTATGAATGCCAAGCACCAATGAATACTATTTATAATCTGCCTGAAATCAATCAATCGGTAATTGTGCATACTCATTTATCGGTCAGTGAAAATGCTCATACACTTTTCGCATTTTATAGTCTTGAGGAGCGGAAACTTTTTAGGGAGTTAATCAAAGTGAATGGCGTGGGCCCAAAATTGGCGCTAGCGATTTTATCGGCCATGAGTGCTATGGAATTTGTGCAAAATGTCCATGCTGGTGACTCAAATGGTTTAGTTAAAATCCCTGGGGTTGGTAAGAAAACCGCAGAGCGATTAATCATTGAAATGAAAGACAAATTGAAAGATTGGCAGGTTGATGGAGTGGCTCTTGCTGGTGTTGAAAATACCACAACTCTTGCACCACAAAGCGACCATGTTGCCGAAGCCATTAGTGGTCTGGTTGCACTGGGTTATAAGCCGCAAGCGGCTAGTTTGGCGATTAGTAAGATTAAGGATGATTCGTTGCCGGCGGCTAGTTTAATTCGGTTGGCGCTTAAAAATATGTAGGTGGCATTTCTATTTTTTAGCTATTGATAAAGCGTTTTTCCCTAGAGATTATAAGTCAAAGGCGTTTCGCAGCGCTGGCGCTCTGACTGCGACATACTTTTGTTAGAAGACAAAAGTATGCAAAAGCTTCTTTCGTTGAAACGAGCGCTAATGAACTTGTTGAACGCTAAAGTGACTTTAAAGAATTTCTGAGTGCTTGGTAGCGTCCATCGGGTGGAAAAGAACTCGCCGAAGGCTCAAACAGCTTTTCCACTGATCCGCTAGACATGGGGATGTCGGTTTGCTCGTAGCCACTGGGCGAAAAGATAACAGCTCCTACCATAACGAAAATCTAATCTTTATTTCTCTAGGCTTGGTAATAATTATTTTGTAAAAGGTTTACCCGCCCAGCGGCTATAACGGAGAAGTGAAATTCATGAGTCAGCGGGTTGACAAGAAAAGTAAATGAGCGTGAGCGAGCTCTTTTCTTCCGCTGACTCACGTTCAACAAATTTTGACTGTTCAGGCTTTGAATAACTATCAACAAGTAATGAATGAGTTATCTTCAGCGAAAAAAGCTTTTGGTGACTTTTGCCTTTTCGCAAAAGTTACTCGCAGGAAAGCTTTAGCGCTGCGAAACCGCACTTAAAGAATGAAAAGTTATCGGTTCAGTATATTAATCGGTAAGGAGGAAATCGCTGCGAAACGCCCTTGTACTTAAACTATTAAGAATTAAAATCAAAGCCCCCCAACATGAAACCTAATATGCTCCCCAATAAACGACCCAATAAAATAATAACTATGGTCAAACCCACTCTGCATTCTTAATTGCAACTCTTGTCCAGCTTTCTGACAAGCTACTTGAAAAACTTCTGGCTTAAGCTGTTCCTCTAAAAAGTTATCCGCACTACCTTGGTCGATCAAAATTTTGTTTGGGCTTTTCGCACCTTGTTCGATCAAGCAAGTTGCATCATAATGTTGCCAGTCTGCTTTATCGCTACCTAAGTAACCTTCAAAGGCTTTAACCCCCCAAGGACAATTACTCGGGTTAACAATGGGTGCAAAGACTGAAATGGTTTTAAATTTCTCAGGATTTTTTAACCCAATAGTCAGCGCCCCATGACCGCCCATAGAGTGACCAAAAATTCCCATGCGTTGAGTATCAATCGGAAAATTTTCAGCAATTAAGGCCGGCAACTCATCAACAATATAATCATACATTCGATAATTCTCTGACCAAGGTTGTTGCGTGGCATTTAAATAAAATCCAGCCCCAGAACCAAAATCATAACTATCATGTTCGCCTTCAAAATCAGTGCCACGAGGGCTAGTGTCAGGACATACAATAATCACCCTATATTCACTGGCATAGCGCTGAAAACCACTTTTTGTGGTGACATTATCTTGAGTACAGGTTAGTCCAGAAAGATAAAAAAGAACCGGCAGTTTTTCGTCGTTGGAATGTTCAGGAACATAAACACTGAATTCCATTTCACAATTAGTCGACTTAGATTGATGCGAATAAACACCTTGAACCCCAGAGAATGATTTTTGTTCCGATTTAGTATTTAAGGTCATTAGATTCCCAGTTGATGAATGAAAGAAGTTTTTACCACAGAGGCACAGAGGACACTGAGAAATTCGTAAGTTTTTAAACTAGAACTTAGTTGTGTAATGCATGACGAATGGGAAGTAATAATCAATTAGTCGTTTGCATTCTTAAATCTCTGTGTTCTCTGTGCCTCTGTGGTGAGTGTCTTTAATGTGTTTCTGTTTTGAACATGTTTTAGTGTTTTGATTTTTTATAGTTCAGTCAAACTCTACAACGCTGCGAATGCTTTTCCCAGCATGCATTAAATCAAACGCTTTGTTGATATCTTGTAGTGGCATTTTGTGGGTGATCAAATCATCAATATTAATTTTTCCATCCATGTACCATTCAACAATTTTAGGTACATCGGTTCGACCTTTCGCACCACCGAAGGCGGTACCACGCCAAACTCGGCCGGTGACTAATTGAAAGGGACGAGTCGATATTTCTTGTCCCGCACCAGCGACACCAATAATGGTACTTTCGCCCCAGCCTTTATGACAGCACTCTAGTGCATCTCTCATCACATTGACGTTACCGATACATTCGAAGGTATGGTCGGCACCACCTTTTGTCAGATCAACCAAATAAGGTACCAAGTCGCCTTCCACTTCATTCGGATTAACAAAATGAGTCATCCCAAATTTTTTAGCGATTTCAATTCTTTCAGGATTGGTATCCACACCGACAATCATATTAGCGCCAACTAAACGAGCACCTTGCAAAACATTCAGTCCTATCCCACCAAGACCAAAAACAATCACGTTGTCACCCGGTTTTACTTTTGCAGTATTGATTACCGCACCAATACCAGTGGTGACACCACAGCCGATGTAACAAACTTTATCAAATGGGGCATCCGGATGAATTTTAGCCAACGCTATTTCAGGTACTACAGTAAAGTTGGAAAAAGTTGAGCAACCCATATAGTGATGAATCGGCTCGCCATTAATTGAAAAGCGAGTTGTTCCGTCTGGCAATAAGCCTTTTCCTTGGGTTTCTCTAATCGCTTGGCAAAGGTTCGTTTTACCCGAGAGACAATATTCACATTGGCGACATTCAGGCGTATAGAGTGGAATCACATGATCGCCGGGTTTTAGGGAAGTGACACCTTTGCCGACCTCTCTAACAATACCTGCACCTTCATGGCCTAAGATGGCAGGAAAAAGTCCTTCTGGGTCGTCACCTGAACGAGTAAATTCGTCGGTGTGGCAAACTCCGGTGGCTTTGATCTCAATTAAACATTCGCCAGCTTGTGGCCCTTGCAGATCAACCGTTTCAATTGAAAGTGGCTTTCCAGCTTGAAAAGCGACGGCGGCTTTAGTTTCCATCTTTGCTCCTAGATTGGTATGGCTAGTGACTTACGAGAGGTTTTCTTATCAATATCAGTGGATTATATACGCATTTAGCTAATGATTGGAGCCTTGAATTGGTGGTTGAAGCTGATTCTCAACCTGTACCTTGGCAAAGTGACAGCCTCTGTAATTAGCAATAACTCACAATTGTACTTTCACTCAGTGCCGGTTTGTGGGTAAAATACTACTTACATAAACACCTATAGTCACTTTATCTCTATGATTGAAACCGATCGCATCATCAGCGCAACTAACCAGGGCTCCGAAGAGCAGATTGATCGTGCGATTAGACCAAAAACTCTTAAGGATTATGTGGGTCAGCAAAAGGTCAGAGAGCAGATGGATATCGCCTTTCAGGCGGCGCGCAAACGCCAAGATGCACTCGATCATGTGTTAATTTTTGGACCTCCAGGTCTCGGGAAGACAACGCTAGCTAATATTATTGCAACCGAAATGGGGGTGAATATTAGGCATACTTCTGGACCGGTTTTAGAAAAAGCAGGCGATTTAGCGGCATTACTGACCAATCTTGAAGAAAACGATGTGTTGTTTATTGATGAAATTCATCGTTTGAGTCCGGTGGTTGAAGAAATTCTTTATCCAGCTATGGAAGATTATCAACTGGATATTATGATTGGTGAAGGACCTGCCGCACGTTCGATAAAACTCGACTTGCCTCCTTTTACATTAGTTGGTGCGACTACTAGAGCGGGATTACTAACTTCCCCCCTAAGAGATCGATTTGGCATCGTACAGCGGTTAGAGTTTTACGACATTAAGGATCTCACATCAATCGTCGAACGTTCTGCTCGAATTGTTGGTCTGCCAATTGACCAAAATGGTGCCAATGAAATTGCCAAACGCTCACGTGGAACACCAAGAATAGCCAATAGACTATTGCGCCGAGTAAGAGATTACGCCGAAGTTAAATCCGATGGTGCTATCACCCAAAATATATCTGATCTTGCGCTTAATCTGCTCGACGTCGATAATCAAGGTTTTGATAATATGGATCGCAAATTATTGTTGGCGATTATCGAAAAGTTTGACGGTGGACCGGTAGGACTAAATTCTTTAGCCGCTGCTATTAGTGAAGAACGCGATACCATTGAAGATGTGTTAGAACCTTTCTTAATTCAGCAGGGCTATATTCATCGCACACCGCAAGGCCGAGTCGCCACTCAATCGGCCTATCGGCATTTTGGATTGAAGTCGGTGGCGGATGAAGATTTTAAATTAGTGTAAACAACACTTCTTAAATTTCTTACCACTGCCACACGGGCAGGGATCATTTCGACCGACACTTCTGGTGATGTTGGTAAAAGGTTCTACACTTGGTTCTTCTGGATGTAGAGGCATATTTTCTATTTCGTCCAAAGAAATATCTTTACCCAACATTCCCACTCCCGAAATAAGATTAGGTAAAACTTTTAGACAGCCGGCGTTATCAGGAAGTTGTTTGCAAAGTTCTGGTTCAGCCTTAGTCATTTTTTCTTCATCGAGGAAGCGAGCGAGCATAAAATTTAAGACTGATAGAGTTCGGTGAGCTTCGTGGTTTTCTTCTGGCAACAATGCTTGCCAAGTGTTTAGCAACCAGTCAAATCCATCAAGATATCCTGCTGAAAATTCTTTAAGTTCTTGATTCGGTTTATTGTCGTCATCAAGTCTCAAAGCTACAGGCAATTGGATGGTACCACCTTGATCAAATAGTTGATTGCATTGATCCCACCAAGTGATTAAGTTACTAGTGAATACTTTGACTTGATCTTCATTTTCAAAATCGGGTGTTTTTTTGCCCGAAGTAACTAGCTGTTCTATCCATTCTGAGGGCTGAACGACCTCTGGGCTAGATGCCATAGCGGTGATAAAACCTAGCGAATGATATAAGCTCTCAAATGAGTTTTTGATGCCTTCGCAAGCAAAGCACAGTTCTAAAGCGTTTAGGTCAACCTTTGACATGATTTGAAAAGTGGTTTTAATTTGAATTTGTACGAATTATACATTAATTAGCGAGAAAAGAAGGTTGGGCCGACCAAAAGATTGTACTTTTTAAAGCCACAATCCTTTTAAAACTGGACTATACTGAAATGGAGGAGTCTATCTATAAAGGTGAAAAATAGTGAATCTACCTAAAGTTAATCTAAGTTCCTTAGACAGATGGCTCAGAGGTATTGTTAGTCTGGTATTCTTTGTATATTCATTTCTCTACTACGAGGATATTGGAGACATGATACTGTTATGGGCAATCTGGGTTTTTGGCGCGTTAAACTTAATATCATTTGTTATTGGGTGGTGTCCAGTATATCAATTGGCCAATATCACCACATGTAAACCTAAATCATAAGATTGGATGGAAAGAATAGGTAAACAATCTGTTAACCTTGATGCTGAACTACGTAAACAGTTGCTATGGGCCTCGATAGCCTTAGTCACAGTCGTTTTATTGTTACTTACCAAGGTTGCCTACCAACTATCAATTGATGTGGGGGAGACTATTGAGCAGGAAACGCTCTTGGCTCAAGCTAATACCATGTCAAATGTGCTTTCTAGGCTGTCGCTTGAAAATAGTGCGGAAGGGAAAGATGAGTTAAATATTTCAAAGTTTAAGTCAACCACTCAATTGAAATCAAGTGAGAATTTGGTGCATTTTGAACTGCAGTTCAATGGTAAGGTTTACAATATTCTTGATGGTCTGAAGAATGACAATGGGCTTTCCGATTACTTTTCCCATACGCAAATGGAATCTGGTCACGGGCTTGTCGAGAATAATGGTTTGCAATATTTTTGGGTGGTAGAAAAGCATTCAAATTATAATTATTTATTAGTTCAATCACTTCACTCCAAAGAACGTACGCTTGACTTTTTTCTAAAACGTTTTTCTGTTAGTGCGTTGATAATCTTTTGGCTAGCAGTCTGGTTGGCTCTAACAGTTTCCTCTCTTATAACGAAGCGCTTTGTAAAGGGGAATATAAGGCTAAAATATTTAGCCAATTATGACATGCTTACTGATCTCCCTAATCGTTACAACTTGCATGATATAGTGAGTAACTATTTTGAGAAACATGGAGCTGACTCCAAAATCAAGCAGGGCGCGGCGTATAATGTAAAGGCTTCCCTAATACTGATAGACTTAAATAAGTTTAAAGAAATTAATGATACGATGGGGCATCGAATAGGTGATCGTTTACTAAAAGAAGTAGCTACAAGAATTTCGAATGCGGCACCTAAAGGCTCCCGAACTTTTAGATATGGTGGTGATGAATTTATCGTTTGGTGCGAGGGAATAGAACAGAAGGAAGTTGAAAGTATAGCGCAGAAATTATTAGAGATTTGCCGACGACCAGTTTTAATAAATGAAACGCAGTTTGAAATAACCGTAAGTATTGGTATTTCTCATCACCCTCGAGATGGTAGTAGCTTCAATCAGTTATTCTCTGCTGCTGATGTAGCAATGTACCATGCTAAACAACAAAGGTTAGGATACATAGAATTCAGTCGAAATTTGGATGCAACTTCGATACTCAAAGTTAATTTAAGTGGACAGCTGCACCAGGCCCTCACGGACAATCAATTTGTTCTTCACTATCAACCAAAATTCCAATTAAAAAATAAGCAAATTTTTGGAGTCGAAGCACTTGTAAGGTGGCAGCATCCAAATGAGGGCTTACTCTATCCGATTTCTTTTATCGGTATTATCGAACAAAGCTCTTTCGTCCAACCATTTACTCGCCAAATTTTAAAACTGGCCATTATTCAGTGTCGGCAATGGTTAGATGATAATATTAGGCTGATAGTTTCAATAAACATCTCTCCATATAATCTGATGGATCCTTTGTTGGTTACTGCTCTAAAAGATTTATTAGAAAGCTATGATGTGCCACCGGAACTAATAGAGTTTGAACTAACTGAAAGTGCTACGATGGTCGGAATAGAGACGACTGAGCGAATATTTAATCAATTAAAAGATATTGGCATAAAACTTTCGATTGACGATTTCGGCACGGGTATGAGTTCGCTAGCCTATATCAAGAAGCTTAATTTTGATTACATAAAACTTGATAGGTCTTTTGTTCAGAACATTGTGAGCGACTATCAAGATGAAGCCTTAGTGATGAGTACGCTCTTGCTAGCGAGTAAATTAGATAAAGAATTGATCATTGAAGGTGTAGAGACCCAGGAACAGTATGATAAGTTGTTAGAGCTGGGCTGTGAGTTCGCCCAGGGTTATTTTTTTGCAAAACCTAAACCTGCTCAGGAGCTTGCAGATTTATTGAAGCATTCTAAAATAAGCCAGTATTTCTAGCGTTAATTTGTACCATTTCATTTCCTGATTGTTGTCTGTTTCTACTACGAGTACAAAGCTATTCACTAAAAGTAACTATCCATGTGCTCGAAAAAGGTATTCGATTGGCTGCCTCTTCCACCAAGCTTTTGCCAACCACTGCACTAAAATTAATAGCAATATCGTCGCAGCCATTTGTAAATATAAACTACTCATAGAATGGTAGTTATAGAACCAGCCACATAAGGAAACCGATAGTGTAGCGTAGGATATTATCACCGCGAGTAATTTGATATTAATCGAAAACCAATTTAAGCAGAGAAAGGCTGGAAGAAAAATTAATCCCACCAATGTCACTGACAATATATACCGTGAAGCCAGCTCAATCTCAACAAAACCCTCTAAAAAAATATTCAAAAGCATAAGAATCAGGATGTACGAGAGTGCTTGTATCATCATGAATTTCTGCAATGTTGTGATTATGCGTTGTTTGAAATCCCAATGAGTATCCGCTGAATAGAGATGCGCGAAAGGTTTGCATTGTTTGGCTAATAGCTTAAGTTCCAAAAACACACCGATTAATACTGATATCATTAATAGCGCGGCTAAACCCTCTGCCTCAAAATTTGCTTCGCCCACAGCGTGGAAAAATAGTAACACAGCGACTGTTCCAATGACTGAAGAGATCCCAAAACGATTATTTGGTCTCATCAGAGCGACATTAAGGTTGGTTGACAAGTTTTTGGCACCAAGCTTTTGAAAAAAGTCGCCAATTCGATAGTTAATTTTCTGCAGGCCACTGTTTTGAATTTGCTTTTCTAAATTGCCCGACATAAGTCCAAGTGTCGATTCATTTTCAATCTTATCGTTTGAGTAGTTCATAAAAACAGCTAAGCAAGTAAGCACCAATAGCAAACAGAGTATAACTAGAAGGTCTATATTAAATTGAGTTAACTGAAATAACACAAATGGTGAAATAGGGAGAATGACTTTCATGATTAGGTTTTTTCCTATTACTGCTTGTGCGGCCAGCAAAGTGATAGCGGGTGGGGCAAGTAGGGCTATCGGCAAGCTCCACAGGGCGTAGGACATTGCGACATACTGAATCACACCATAGAACAATGCGGCTAGGACCAAGCTACTGATAAGTGTGTGTCTGTAGCTTGGTAAAGTCAGCCACAAAAAACTCTGTTTTAACCTTAGGAAGCCACTGCCCAGATAGAGCCCAATGAAAGTACTGAGCATGGTAATCAGCATCAGAGTGACACTTTGGTGACCACTTAACCTCTCAGCAGAAAGCTCTGGCTCACCTGTAAAGATGATCAACATAAACAAAATAGTCGCTATGCAATAAACACCGACAGTAATCCATTCTTGTTTCAAGAGAATGAGTAAAGTTTTAGGAATTTGATTCATTGGTCACCTCTAAATACCAATCTTCAAGTGAGATAGGAGTAACAGTTAGCTCAGTATTAACCCTCTGCTTCAATTGTTGTAATAGGTGTTTAGCTGGGCGAGCGAGTATCGCGTTAGTGCCGTTACCTGATTCTGTCCAATTAATCAGTTCAGGAAACTCTCGTCTTTCACTAAGCTGGCCACTAAAACTAATGTGGGCCGCATGTTGTTTTAATTCTTCTAGCTCGCAGTAATAGTCTATTTGGCCGTTTTCTAAAAGGGCAATATGGCTAGCCACTCTTTCTAGATCGGAAATGATATGAGTAGAAAAAACGATTGTGGTACCAAACTCACAAGTCAGATCTACTAGTTCGGCTAAAAACTGACGCCTCATATTCGGATCCAGATGTGCAACCGGTTCATCCAAGATTAACAGCTTTGGTTGTATAGATAGAGCTTGAATAACTTGTAATATCTGCTGTTGGCCACCAGAAAGGTTTGCAATTCGCTGACTCTTGTTAATCTTCCACCGGTTGACTAATTGCTCTGAATAATTTTGGCTCCAACTCTTAAAAAAGCCTCCAAAATAGTTTAAGTAGTCGGCCACTTTCATCCATTCAAAGCCAATACCATCTTGTGGAACAAATCCGATTTGTTGCTTTTGGCTCTCACTGAGTTCTCCAAGTTGTTGTTGCCAGATTAATATTCTTCCTTGCTCAATAGACTTCAAGCCCATGATTGATTCGAGCAATGTAGTTTTTCCCGCACCATTACGACCAACAAGCCCAATTATTTGACCTTCTTCGATTTTGGCGGATAGAGATTTTAGAACTTGTTTATCTGAGTAAGTTTTACTGACCTTTTCAAGTTCGAGTACGGTTTGATTCATGAATTAATACCTTTTACTTTGACTGAGAGGGCTCGTTGGACCAGATTCATTACTGCTTCATCGTTTAATTGAGCCTCTCTTGATAATTTAATAAATGTTTGTAGGGATTGAATTACTTTTGTTGGCACTTCTGAGTGCTCCTTTTGTTCAGAAACCAGCATTCCCACACCGCGCTTGCGTACTAAAACATCTTCTAACTCCAATTGGGCAAATGCTTTAGAAATTGTCATCGGGTTGATTTGTAGCGCTTTGGCGAGTTGTCTTACAGACGGAAGTTTTTGATCAGTCAGTAGCAATTCCATTTGAATAGCTTGCTTGATTTGATCGACCAGTTGGCGATAAATTGGAATACCGGAACTGGTATTGAGAGCGAATAGCTCCACCAGATCCGCACTATTTGATTGATCGTGATTGGTCATATTTTAATGTGTTTTGTTATAGTGTATTATTATATTGATACACCAATAGGCTTAAGTCAATTAAAAATTTGGCCTTCTTTGATTACTTCTTATACAAATTAAGATAGAATGCGCGCCCGCGCTGGACTTCCAGTGGCAACTTAAACCCTAAAAATTTAATTTTTAACTCTTTTTACAGCAGGCAAAACAATTGATTTCTACCGCAAATATCACCATGCAGTTTGGTGCAAAACCGCTTTTCGAGAACATTTCTATTAAATTTGGAGAGGGTAATCGCTACGGTTTGATTGGCGCAAATGGCTGCGGAAAATCAACTTTTATGAAGATCTTATCTGACAAGCTCGAACCGAGCCAAGGTCAGGTTATGACTGATCCTCACGATAGAATTGGGGTATTAGGTCAAGATCAGTTTGCCTTTGAAGAATTTAGCGTCGTTGATACCGTGATTATGGGTCATAAAGAACTGTGGGAAGTTAAAAAAGAGCGTGACAGAATTTACTCGTTACCTGAAATGAGTGAAGAAGAGGGCATGTTGGTTGCTGACTTAGAAACTCAATTTGCTGAAATGGATGGTTATACGGCTGAATCACGCGCAGGTGAACTATTGCTAGGTCTCGACATTCCTACTGAGCAGCATTTTGGATTAATGAGTGAAGTAGCGCCTGGCTGGAAATTACGTGTATTACTTGCCCAAGTGCTGTTTGCCGACCCAGATATTATGTTACTGGATGAGCCAACCAATAACTTGGACATCAACTCTATTCGCTGGTTAGAAGATATTCTCAAGCAAAAACAGTGCACCATGATTATCATCTCGCATGATCGTCATTTCTTAAATAGCGTGTGTACTCATATGGCTGATTTGGATTATGGCGAAATCAATTTATTCCCAGGTAACTATGACGAATATATGATGGCGGCTACTCAAGCTCGTGAAAAATTGCTTAGCGAAAACGCCAAGAAAAAAGCCCAAATGGCTGAATTACAAACCTTTGTGAGTCGTTTCTCTGCGAATGCTTCAAAAGCCAAGCAAGCAACTTCTCGAGCTAAGCGATTAGAGAAAATTGAATTAGCCGAAGTTAAAGCCTCTAGCCGTGTTAGTCCATTTATTCGATTCCCTCAAGATAAGAAGTTATTCCGACTAGCTTTGGAATTAGAAAACATTGCTAATGGTTATGACGAGTTATTGTTTAAAGACTTTAGCTTGATGTTAGAAGTGGGTGAAAAAGTTGCGATTATCGGCCAAAACGGTGTCGGTAAAACCACTTTCTTAAAAACCTTAATCGGTGAAATGCCACCCAAAGCGGGTGAGGTTAAATGGTCTGAGAATGTTTCAATTGGTTATTACGGCCAAGACCATAATGAAGACTTTGCTGAAGATATTTCAGTTTATGAGTGGATGAATCAATATCGACGCGAAGGTGATGATGAGCAAGCCATTCGTGGTGTGTTAGGTCGAATGTTATTTTCACAAGACGATATTAAGAAGTCAGTGACTAAGCTATCTGGTGGTGAAAAAGGTCGCATGATGTTTGGTAAGCTAATGCAGCAAAGGCCGAATATTTTAGTGATGGATGAGCCGACTAACCACATGGATATGGAATCGATTGAATCGTTAAACCTTGCACTGGAACATTACGAAGGGACACTAATCTTCGTATCTCATGACCGAGAATTTGTATCCTCATTAGCAACGCGCGTATTAGATATGAAACCTGAAGGGATCACTCATTTCGAAGGTAAATACGAAGACTACTTGGCTTCGCAAGGTATTTAATCTTTAAAATATTACAACTAACCTCAGCGCTAAATAGGCGTTGAGGATTAGTCGATTGACATTTAATCCTAGTCCAAGCGAGAATGCGTTAATTAGTATTCGCCACATGCTTGGTTATTTATCTTAGGATCAGGATTACATGGAAATCATTCAAGCCTCTACCAAAGAACACTTAGAAACTGCCGCTGAGCTTTTTCGAGAATATCAAACTCAACTAAACGTCGATCTTTGCTTCCAAGGTTTTGAGCAAGAACTAGCGACTTTGCCTGGAAAATATGCCGAACCGACGGGTTCCATCTTGTTAGCAACTCATCAAGGTGAGTATGTCGGATGTGTTGCCGTCAGACCCATAGACGGTGATGTCTGTGAAATGAAACGGCTGTACGTTCGTGACCAATTTCGTGGCTTATCTGCAGGACGAAAATTGGCCGAAGCTATCATTCAAAAAGCTCGCGAGCTTGGTTACAAAAAAATGCAGCTAGACACTTTGCAGCGTCTCGACCGTGCAATTAGCTTATACGCTAAACTAGGTTTTGTGGAAACCACTCCCTACTATGATAACCCGCTAAACGAAGTGGTTTATTGGGAGCTGGAATTGTAAGATGTTGGGAGCTGTGATGAAGAAAGTTGCGAGTAGCGAGTCTCTAGTTGCGGGTGAGCGAAAAACAAAACAACTAAGAATATAACAACAAAAATAACTAATAAATACAATAATAAACACCGAGGCAATTTCTATAGTATGTCTGAATCTACTGCAAAGAATAACTTATCAAGTCAAGCTAAGCGCTCATGGCTAGCGGCTTTAGGGCCAGGGATCATTTGGGCAAGTACCAGTATTGGTGTTTCCCATGTTGTGCAATCGACAAGAGCTGGCGCAGAATTTGGTTTCACGCTAATTGGTTTAGTGATTCTAGCCAACTTAATTAAATATCCGTTTTTTCAAATCGGTCCCCGTTATGCCGCAGCTACTGGTGAAAGCTTGCTCGACGGATATAAACGACTCGGTAATTTAGCATTCGGTATTTTTTTGTTGATGACTGTGATTACTATGTTCATTATTCAAGCAGCCGTCACCATTGTCGCTGCAGGGCTTGCCGGTAATTTAATCCCTGATGTGTTGCCCGTTAGCGGTTGGGCGGCCGCGGTGCTGTTATCAATTATTGCCATCTTAGTGATTGGTCGTTACGCATTGTTAGACAAAGTGTTAAAGGGCATGATGGTGGTGTTTGCTATCACCACCGTGGTGGCATTACTGATGGCAGTAACTTCAGACTCCGCTAATTTTTCGCACGACACAACGAGTATTTCATTAACCTCTGCAGCCAGTATTGCTTTTATGGTCGCATTGGTCGGCTGGATGCCTACCAGTGTCGAAGTGTCGGTTTGGCATTCACTTTGGACTCTGTCTCGAATGAAGCAGACAGAGCATAAAATGACAGTCAAGGATGCGTTGTTTGATTTTAACTTCGGTTTTATTTTTTGCATGGTGCTTGCTTTAGTGTTTCTATTACTAGGTGCAGTGTTAATTTACGGTACTGGCGAAACCTTAAGTGGTGGCGCGGTCGGTTTTACCGGACAGTTAATTGACCTATTTGTTAAAGCGCTTGGGGATTGGACATGGCCACTGATAGCATTGATTACATTTATTGCCATGTACTCAACCTGCCTTGCGGTATCCGCTGGCTTTTCAGGTGTGTGGAGTCGAGTGGTCAAAATTATTCGTCCTGAAAAAACTCAGTTAGCCGATAGAGTCTATGTGATTACTTTAGTGTCGATCTCGCTCGGAGGTTGGTTAATCATCAACTCCTTCGGCAGTAGTTTGAGGCAGTTAATTGATTTCGCCACGACTGTTTCGTTTGTCTCGGCGCCGGTGTTTGCATTTTTAAATTTAAAACTCATGTCACTGTCTCATGTTCCAGAGGATGCAAAAATGGGGCGTTCAATGAATAGTTATAGTTGGGTTTGTTTTTATATACTCACCGGGTTTAGTGGCTATTTTATCTATTGGCGATTCTTTTCATAACTTAAAACGCTGGAAAGTAAAATGAATAAAAAAGTAATAGCGATCATTTTAATTGTAATTGGTGCTGCTCTAATGTGGTGGGGATATGATGTTTACGATTCTGCAAGTTCAACTATTACTAGAGCGGTGAGCGGCGACACTCCGATAGAGGCCTGGTTAGGGATGGTTGGTGGTGCCATTTGTTTGTTGGTGGGTTTGCTTAGGTTTAAGTAGTTAAAGCAATCATCTCACGAGACGTACCTGCTCACACTTAATGGGGCAGGAAGAAGTCATCCTGACCCTAAGTGCCACTAAGGTAGCTTTCAACTGTTAATCCATGCTTTCGCATTTGCGATCACAATGTGTCGGTAGATTTGCACTCGCAAGAATCCCAGTAACTTTCCAATGACTAAAGCGCAAACAAGTAACACTAGGTTTGAAAGCGCATTTGACATTAAAGGCAAATCTGATTCTTGCCAAAGGCTGTTGTACAAAATATACATCAAGGTTAGTAAAAAGGCAGCGCCACTTTCAAAGCAACCACATGCTCGAACCGCATTATTTAAGCGAGTTTCCCATTTGGTATTTTCACTGACCTGCTTATTCTTTACTTTTACAGAAATAGTGCCCACACCAAAGTCTCTTGATAGATATTCTAAATCTTGAATCGAAGAGATGCAGAAGTCTTTCATTATGAAAAGACCATATAACAAATGCCAATCACTGCTAAGAGCAAAACCGTAACACCGAGTCCCATCAGCGGGTGAGGGCAACTACAATTTACGCCGTGTTGGCCACCAGAACAGTCTTTTTGAGTATTGTGAACCATAAATTTCTCCTTATAAATAAGTCACGTGACGTGACCAGCGAACTACACTTGATTGCCAGTTAGTGAGTAGTGGCTGCGCCACGCTTGGAGTAGCTGAGTTCATTAAATTATCAGTACTTTCGTTATGCCCTAGCAAACACGCATGGCCAATTTCATGAGCAATTAGTGCATCTGGTCTCAAAGTGCCTGCTTCAATAGTCACGTAATCATGGGTACCAGACATCGAGCAACCATTTGTTGAAGGTGGCTGAATATCATTGACCACAAACGCAATAATCTCGCCTCCGTAGCCGGCTATACGCCGCCAATTACTTTCAAATTTGCAAGTTCGTGATACAAGTTCAAACCACGAGCCATCTAACCACCAGTCGGCAAAAAAACCTGCACCGTCACAATTTACCGTGATGTTACCACCGGGTGGGCTTATTGAGGTGCGGCAAAAACCTGTGAACCTTGCATCTATGTTGCAAGTTCTGTCGTAAATTTCTATGGTAGCGTCAACCAATGGTTGTAACGCTGCCTCTGTAGCCAGTTCAGTTTCGTTGATGATCGGTATTACTACACCGAAATACATTTTCTTTCTGGGCCTTATTCCGGCTAAACTTGCAAAGAAATCAATTAGACCGACAAGTCGCCAAATGATCTCGGTAATCCAGTTTAAAACCGTTCGAATAATGCCACCGATGATCGGAATGGAAAGAATTAGTCCGATAATAAAACCGACAATATCCAATATGACATTAATAATGGTGCACACCACTCTAGTGACGAGAGTTTTAACTATTTCAGTGACCCATTTTACGATTTTAACTAGGACAATCTCTATCCAGCAAAACCATTTGTTACAGCAGAGGCACCACCAATTACAGCTGCGCCGACGACAGCGTTCCTCCGCTCTTTCTTCCCACTCTTCAATCGGGCGTTGGATTTCTTCTTCTATCCATTCTTCAATTTCAACACAAGATCTACCCATGTCCTTCTCCTTTATACATCTCTAAATTCCTGTAAGCTATTTATTCATTTAATTTATCAATGGCAAACTACTTTTATGTGTCTGTTGTTTTTGAATTAGTGCAACCATAGCAATGACTATCTCACTTAATACTGAAAAAATTTGTAAAGTTAAAAAATTGGACTGTTGTTCCCAAGTAAATGAAACTGCAAAGAGAGGAAGAAATAATCAGGGAGGTGGGAGCAAAAGACGGAAAAGGGGAGGGTCAAATTAATCAAATGTTTCAGTTAAATATTTGGCAGGCTAGACTTTAAATAGGCAGCTTAAAAGCTACTTTTTAACCTTAAAATAGTCACCGTAAGAAAGATTGATTTCTCGATAACCAAGCGATCATCGAGAGTTTCTATTTTTAAATAGCTTTGTTACTAACGGCGTATTTAATTGGTTTCCATCAATAGAATGGTTTACTTCAGCTAGGCAAACTGTCCAGTTTTTATCACCACTGCCACTTTATAACCGTACTATAGGTAACGTCTTGTTTTTCTACCTCTGAAGGTGGCATGCTGTCATAAGAAATGTTTGTCTGCCATTTCCACTTGAGTTTTTCTGCAATATCAATACTTAATGCAAACTGATTCAGTGCGCGAAAGTCGTCGCTGTCCTTAAATGATGGTTGCAAATAGATTGTATTAAGAAAAGTAATTCGGTCGTTTTTAGCGGGGCGGCATTCTCTCGTATGGGTTTCTTTTCAGCCAGAGGAAGGAGGGAATTAGTGAGGAGTTTATTGGTGAAAGTCACAATATAGACTCCCCAGTAGAGGTATGGTTGAGACTAGTTGGAGGCGTAATACTGGTACTGGTTGGTTTTTGAGAGTCGAGTAATCGTTATACGTAGTTCAGCTTGGGGATTGAATGGTTTCTACTCTGTTACGGCCGCTATCTTTAGCGAGGTAAAGCGCCTCGTCGGCTCGTTTTAAAACATCCTCAATGCCCTTATCATTTTCAGCCAATAAACTAATTCCAATGCTTACACTTACCTTGAGCGGTTCTTTGAGCTGTGAAACATTTTCGGCATTGACTTTACTGCATAAACGTTTGGCGATTTCTTTGGCTTTTTCTAAGTCGCAGTCCTTTAACATCATGGCGAATTCTTCACCACCAAGTCGACCTACCAAATCGTATTCCCGCAATTCGCTCTTAAGTTGTTTTGCCACATATTGAATGGTCAAATCGCCAGCATGATGACCATAGTCATCATTGACTGATTTAAAATGATCAATATCAATCATTAACATCGCGATATCAATATCTTTCCTTTTACTGTGCAATAGTTCTTTTTGCGATAGCTCCAGGAAATGTCGGCGATTACTTAGGTTACTTAAGGAGTCAGTAGTCGCAAGTTCGTAGAGTCTAGAATTAAGTTCTTTCAGTTTGTGATTTGCTATCACTCTAGAGCGATTGGCTCGAATCAACCAATAGACCAGCGCCGCAAAAATAATAATGGCCACTGATACCAGGATAATGAGCAGTCGTTGTTCTTGAATAGTTTCTTGCTTATTATCAATTTTCGTTTCTTGTGCGGCTATGCGAGAGAGTTGTTCTTCGAGAATGTTTTTATTGGTTCTAATCGTCTCTTCTAACCGAGCAATTGAGGTGACTTTTTCTTCAAGTTCATTCTGTTTTATTGTGATTAAGGCTTTCTGTTCTTCAATTTGTTCTAAATTGGATTGAAGTTCTTTCTGGCTGACAGCTTCTCGACCTACTAATTCGAGCAGTTTTTCTTGGTTGAGCGCTAGAGTCTTCTGATTTGCTTTTAAGGCTGTGGTGGCAGTCAGCAGTTTTTCGTTTTCTTTGTCTAACTTGCGGTTGAGATTTTGTAACGATTGTTCTTTCTGTTTTACTTCTTGTAAAAGAGCATTGTATTTATCTTCTTGTTCTTCAATATGCGCCTTGAGGTCATCCTTAGTTCCAGCCATTTCAATCAGCATTAGTGATGGTTTAAGATTTTTTGAATCTAGCTTGGCTCTATTCATTTGAATCATCATTCTGTTGTCGAATACTCTGAAGCTGATCATTTGGTCATCCCAGGCGGTTTTACCATCACTGACCAATAATGAGTTTTCTTGTCGAGTGTATAGGCGATTAAATAATGCTTGTTTTCGTTCTGTAATAAAAATGATCGAAAAGCTGTTAAGTGGAAAATCAATCGTTGATGGATTGTAAATTCTTATTGGCTTATTGTTGGCCGAGTCTTGTTTCTTATTATTTAGAGCTTCTAATAATTCTGGATCTTTGCCGAGCACAGCAATGTGGTATTTGTTTTCTAAGACACTCCCGGGCCATTCAATTTGCTCGACCAGAGAGAAAAGGTAATAAGCTTTTGCTTCTGCTTCGGTCAGTTCTCTTTCACTAGAAAGCACATTTGCTTGAACGAACAACAATGTTGTCGCTATTGACAGAGATTTAACCACCGATTTTAGAATTTGCCTGAAAGACATCCTCAGTCATACTCGTTGCTTGCAATATGCTTAAATTATAGCCTTTAATATTGCTTTTGGTTTAATTCTTCTACATTTATGCCTATTAAATCAAATGCTTAGTTATTTAATGCCGTCTTTTGTTAAGTTTGCGAGCAGCTTTAATTTGATTTAGTCTTGATATTCACAAGTTAAGTGAAGCCATTTTGTTAATGCGTACCGCATGATTCGCTGAGCCACAGGCAGCATATAAAATCTGATAGCTATTCGACAGGACTACTCTATGAACCCAATTACCCATGATTTTCTTGCAAACTGCCCAAAGGAAGATGGATTTCGAATGCGCGGGTTAGAAATGACACGGTTAGAAGGATTCATTGATGCAGCCTTTGCATTTGCGGTGACCATGCTGGTGATTTCATTCGACTCTATCCCAAGTACTTATGATGAAATGATTTATGCCATCAAAAGTATCCCAGCCTTTATTGTGGCTGTTGCGCAGCTAATTTGGGTCTGGCATACCCACAATATTTGGAGTAGACGATTTGGATTAGACACGACCTTTACCGTTTTTATTAGTTCTGCCTTGCTGATAGTGGTTTTGATCTATGTTTATCCAATGAGAATTATGGCGGGAGGTATGTTTTCATGGATGACAGATGGGTATTTACCATCGAATTTTGGTCGAATCAACTTAGAGCAGCTGCGAGGCATGTTTGTGTTTTTGGGGGCTGGATTTGTTGCTCTGAGCTTAGTGTTTGTCCTAATGTACCAATATGCGATTCGTTTGAAAGCGAAATTACTTTTGAATGATTACGAAGTTTTTGAGAGTCGTAGCTTGGTGATTCAATGGTACGGTGCTGCCGTTTGTGGTGGTTTATGTATCGTTCTCGCCCTATTGCTGCCGCAAGCCTGGGTGCCTTTTTCTGGGTTCGCGTTTAGTTTATTGGGTTTTTGGTTTCCATTAGTCACGGGAATGCGAAATAAAATGGCAGCGCGATTGGATTTAGGTGCTTAGTTGGTTTAAGGTTTTGAGGTTGGGTCGTTACGCCGCAATAGCGTGTGTGCGTAGCGAGTCCCGAGCCCACGAAACCGATTGCTTTGTTATGCATAATGCGACTACCTCCGATCTCAATAATACGCCACTTCGCGCTATAAAAAATCAGTGGCTTACACTCCAAATGGCGTCGCTAATATAAAGAAAAGAATGGATATTACAGCGATAGTTGTAGTTATAGCTCCGTCTCTCCTTGATCGTAACCATCCCGATAATCCAATGCTTACTATGAGACTTAGAAATCCGATTGCATATCCGATCAACATGCTAGCCCAAAGCACTGTTATTATTCCCGTATCCACTTTGATTGACAATTCGGGATGGAGCAATATGATCAGCCTCCATGCAGCCACAACCGCAATTAAGAGGCTACATGCTGCCAACGCTGAAGATGAAACAATCCAATTTACAGATTTCTTTTCTGATGTAAATACAACAATGGTCACCAAGATAGTAGCCGATATACCACCTAAGAAAGCACTCACGAAAGAAAGCTGTTCAGCAACAGCAACGATGTAATTAGGATTTATTTCAGCCATCGATTCCTACATATCCACCTTGTATAGTGTTCAGGATGAGCTCTCACAGAATTTATGATGCATAACGCCTACTTCTTAAATTCGGGAGCTTTTACTTGAGTATTTTGCAACGTCTGCTTATGTTCACTCTTTGTTAAAAGAATCAAATCGACCACCAAATCGATTTCCATATTTGTCTTCTACTAATTTAATTTTTTTTATAGCTGCGCTCACGTCAAAGTCCTGAGGTCTGTTCTCTATTATTGCAAGAGCCTCATTATGCAGAGCATAAGCTAAATGGGCAGAGGTAGCTTCACTCACATCGCCTTCGTTTGGTGCTCCAAGGTGACAGCTCAACAGTCCCCTTATTTCGTGGATCGCTTGAGCTAGGAGTTTTAGCTTTACGTCATGGTTTTCCAACGTGTTTCCTTATGAAACGTAACAACCTAATATTGCTTTACTGGAGCCATGTGTCTTGGAGCAATATCTTCTAAGAGTAAGTAGACGATACTTTATAATTATTTGAATTACCACGGATTAGTAGCTTGCTGACATTTTACTTCTGTATATGCGAAACGCCGTATAGTACTTTCAAATATTCTTTGTGAATTCTAGGATTGCCATTCACATTTTGCCTATTTAAATTCTTTCAACCAAGTCGCGTAATAAGCTTGTTCTTAATCGACCGTTGAATGCAGATTAATCCAATCATCTACCAAGTCATCAATTTCACTAGGGAAGGGGACGCCATCTTCCTCACCAACAAAAACAAAACACATGTCCGGTTGATGAACAAATACTCGTTCATATTTGCTTTTCCAAATGCTGAGATGGTTATAAAGTGCTTGGAAAGTCTCTATCTCTCTAAAAAGTTCCGGGTGCTGATTTAGCAGCTTTAATATTTGGGTATTTCCTTGATACATTGGACCTTCGGTCATCGCTCTGATCTGATCGAAAATAAACCGCTCTTCAGATGTAAGGTGCGGATAATGTAGCCGAATTCGACGCTCTGAACTCAAAGGCGTTTTTTCGGGAGACTTAGCAATTAACGAGGCTTTCAGCTCGTTTCTGCGTCGCTTTTGAGCAAGATAGGTCGTTTTTGTTAAGCGTAAGTTCTTTTGGATTTCATACATCACTTCCAATCGGTGACCTTGGACATCGTGTTCTGGCTTTTCCCAAAAAAAAGCGCGGTAAGTCATTACTGCGACCACGAGAGCTGCTAGAACTGTGACAAGTAGAGTTACCAAGTTTCTATTGAAAAACGCGCTATTGGAGGGAGGTTGTCCTCCTCCAGTCGTTTGAGGCTTGGATTTTGCTGGTTCAGCATTACCGCTTTTAACATTTGATATTGCAGGATTATCTTGATTGTCACCTTGATAGGTTTGAATTATTTCATCCACATTTGCCGCAAACGAGAAGCCTTTACCTCTAACAGTTTTTATTATTGACTGCTGTTTGCCGTCGTCCTCTATCAGCTTTCGGGTGTCTGAAACCAGTCTAGCTAATGACCAATCAGAAACAACCGCGTCAGGCCATAGTTTATTCATCAATTCTTGTTTGGTCACAAGCTTAGGGCGCTGCTCTATCAATATTTGTAGCAGTTGCAGCATTTTAGGTTCTAGTTGGCAAATAGTGCCTTTGTAGAGGAGTTTTTGCTGTTGAGGGAAAAATTCGAACTCATCAAATACCAAGCGACGGTTGGCCAGAAGCTTCTTTTTGGTTGCTGCTTTGTCGACTGGGCGCTGGTTATTGTTTGGCATAGATACAATTTTAAAACTACATATTAGCGCCTAGCATAACTTAACTGGGATAAAATCGGAATATTTTTATCCAATATGAGATCTATAACCTATTGATTTAAAACGTTTTCAAGTTATCTCAAAGTAATTCACATTCCATTCAAGCAGTTCTAACCCTGCTGATTTACCGTTAACTCCTCACTTATATAGCTGAACAACGTCAGGAGACACTCATATGCAAGCTATTGACTCTACAAACCATATTCAGGGCGCTAAAAAGCACTTTGCTCGATTAGTCGAAGTCTGGATGGTATCCATCATTCTAGTTTTCACTTTGGGATGCGACCTATTTGATGGCAACTCCAATAGGACAGAAATAGTGCCACCAGTCGCGGTCGCGCCGACGGCAGCTTTTGATATTTCGACGGAATCGGGAAAGGCGACATTGACGGTTGATTTCACCGATAATTCCAGCAACGGTTCGGACACGATAACCAGTTGGCAATGGGATTTTGGTGACGGTGGCTCTAGCACTGAACAGAATCCCCAATATAGTTATGAGTCTGCTGGCGTTTTCGATGTGAGTCTTACCGTGAGTTCCGCCGATGGCAGCGACACTTTAGTTAAACCTTCAGCCGTTACCGTTGATCCTGCCGATATTCAGGTTAAATTGACCGTTGTTGACAGTTCGGGAGTCGTGCTACCCGAGGTAGAATTTGATTCTGCCAGTTTTCAGCTCGAAAACTCCCAACTAAGTGGTTCAGGTTACCAGTTAGCGCTGCGACCATCGGAGCTGTCTGGTGTAGTACATGTCACAAAACCCGGTTACTTAAAACAGACATTATTTTTTGAATCACTCGAATTGAACGAACAGCGGATTGTCACACTAATTAAAAAAGCAGAACCCATTGTTTTTGATGCGCTGCTAGGGGGAAGCTACTCAACCAAAGATGGCGCGTCAGTTTCAATTCCAGCGCAAAGCTTAGTTGATGCTAATGGTATCGAAGTTATTGGCGATGTAGAGCTTTATATCACGCCAATTGATGTGAGTGACCAAAATGAAATCAATGGATTCCCGGGCAGTTTTTACGGCGCGCAACAAGCCGGCGCTGAGAATGAACAGCTTTTTTCATACGGAGTGGTTGATATAACCTTTGAACAAAATGGCGAAGAGTTGCAGTTAAGAGACGGGAAAATTGCTGATCTTAATCTACCGCTTTACGCCACCAAGAGTTTTGAAAACGAAGATCTTGTCGTCGGAGACAGTATTCCAGTTTGGTATCTCGATGAAGAGTCTGGCATTTGGATGTTTGAAAGCAATGGTACTGTGGTAGAGGATCCTCTGTCACCCAATGGCCTTGCATTGTCGTCACAAACCACTCATTTCACCGCGTTTAATAGTGATATTAATCCTCCAGGATTATCAGGAGCCGGTGGTGGTGGTGGTGGCGGAGGTAACTCGGCTTCTTATGTTTGCGATTTGACGCTTAACATTCTTGGCGCTGAAATTGGCGAACGTTATCAATATAACCTTGTCTATTCAGCCGCCGGGTGGCCTCCGTCGCGCAGCACTCGTTCGTTCATTTATGATGGTTCACCCATTACTCAGAAAATCCTCAAAGGGTTTCTGATCACTGCCACAGTTTCTAATGATGAAGTTGAGGGAAGTGCTCGCTTTGGATGTAACGCCGATGAAGTGATTGAAACAGTAACCTTAGGTGATCAACCACCAGAATTTGTTGCCTGGTCTTTCCGTTCCGTTCCAGTGTTTACAAAATCTGCCAGTGATGAATTTGAAATTAGTAGTAATACGGTTTATTTAGGTGGATATTTTCTCGGCGCAGACGAAGTTGTGATTACCTCGGATGCATTAGATGCTCCCTTAATTTTAGGTAAAGGCATTCTTTTTGAACACTCTCATGAATCTACCGACCCTGAAGTATTAAATTTTCATTCCGTTATTTCCAACGATTTTGGAACTGAAGAAGCCGATACTGAAGTGACCTTCATTGATTCTGCTCCTCCTATCACAGGCTATGCATTTAGCTATTACGAGCCAGCGGTCTCTTTAACTCATATTGAATGGTATAACTTTCAAGGTGCCGACTCCATTAGGATCTACGCACTAGACCAAGACCCTGCCGCGGATGGAATTTTAGTAGCTGATTCTACAATCGCAGCTGACAGTTTTCAGTTTGATCTTGCTGGAGAGTACAGCGGATTCTTAAGGTTAGAATTTGAAAATCAATACGGTTCGAGTGCTTTGGTGATCGAGATTAGCAGTGCCGGTTGTCCACCTAATACGGACTTATGCGGGCCAACCTAAATAGTATATTCGCCTATTGCTGCATGTTTACTTGTGTCACTGAAATATTAATAAAATAAAGGATAAACCATGAATAGAAAACTAAAAAACGCGCTTTTAATAATAGCACTAGCGCAAGTCCCATTGGTTGGAGCGTTGGAACTGACCAAAAAGCAACCCTTAACAAAACAAACTCGAATGAATACTGAAGCCGAAAAGAAAAAACCGAATGGTTGTAAAGCATTTGGCAATGCCATTAGAAATATTCGTACGGTCAAAGAACTTCAACGAGAGCTAAACAACCATAGTGAGGCGACCATAAAGGAATGTATTAAAGATTTTCAAAATGATCGTAGGATTATGAATCTATTCCAACAATTGGATAAGTTAAATCGTTCCAAATAGAACTTGTTGAAAACTAGTTGTTAAATAAGGCTACCATTGGTAGCCTTTTTGTATCTTGTAGATAAACAGGGGTTATGATGAAAAATTCAAAACAAGGGTCTTGTCTTTGTGGCAAGGTACGATATCAAGTGACGGACATTTCACCTCGGATGGGGCACTGTCATTGTAAAATGTGCAGAAAGTTTCACGGTGCTGCGTTTTCTACTTTTGGAGAGGTCTCGGCTGCAAATTTTGAGTGGTTAGACGGAGAATCCTTAATTAAGTCTTACCAAGGTGAAAATGGAACCATTCGAAAATTCTGTGGAGAATGCGGCTCAAGTCTGGTTTTCGTGCCTAGCAAGGATCCTGGAGAAGTGGTCGAATTCTCACTTGGTACACTCGACTCTAATATTGAACAAACTCCCGATGCTCACATCTTTATTGCTAACAAAGCCAATTGGTTTAAACCAAGCGATGACTTGCCCCAATATGAGCAAGCGAGAAGTCATGAGTAAAATTGAAATTGTTGAAAAATCTGATCCAGAATTAGTGCGATTCCTAGACGAAAGAATAGCCGAATATAATTGGCAGCACTGGGAAGTTAGCCAGCGATTACCGCTAGCTGTTCAGTTGAAGAATGACCAAGGAGAAATTATCGCAGGCTGTAGTGGTCGAACATTCGGTAACTGGCTGCAAATCAATACACTGTGGGTGTGTGAAAGTTTGCGAGGCCAATCGATTGGAAAAGAGTTATTAGAGTTAATGGAAAGCCAAGCAGTCAAAAGAGGCTGTAATCGCGCGATTTTAGATACGCTTAATTTTCAGGCTGAGCCCTTTTATCGAAAGTTAGGATATAAGACGGAGTGGGTTCAGGAGGATTATCCCAGGACTGGGTGTAAGTTTTTTATGACTAAGAGGTTGGTGGAGTGATTATTTTGTTTTTAGGTTCAAATGGAAAAGTTCGAATTTAACTTTAGCTATTCTAATTTTGTGAGAGATTTGATCTTATGTTGGTGTCAGAAAATTCCCCAAAGGGGACATTTTTATTTGTTCTTTTTTAAGAACCAAATTTAAAGTCAAACTCAAAAGCGTTTCGCAGCGCTGCGCTCTCACTGCGACATACTTTTGTTAGAAGACAAAAGTATGCAAAAGCTTCTTTCGTTGAAACGAGCGAGGTTCGAATGTTTTTGATGTTTCGATGACTTAAAGTATATCGGTTCTGTTAATAGCGCCCATCGGGTGGAAAAGACCTCGCTGCGCTCAAGCAACTTTTCCACTGTTCCGATGGACATGGGGATGTCGGGTTGCTCGTAGCCACTGGGCAAAGTCAAAACCAAGCTCTTACGAATTGTGCTGTTATTCGAAGGGTAAACGCAATGTACTTTATTTCAGGTATATAATGCGCTTAATCGCGGTGCCCAGTGCGAACGTCATTGGCATTTTTGGTTACTTTTTTTGCTAGGTAGATTCAACCGGTCACTGCAACAGTTCGTTTATTTTATCTGCTGGCGTATTAAATCCCAACGTTTTTCTGGGGCGGTTGTTCAGGCTTGCAGCAACATTATCTAAATCTTCTTGAGAGTGGTCCCCTAAATAGGTTCCTTTTGGAAAATACTGACGTAATAGTTTGTTTGTGTTCTCGTTACTCCCTCGTTGCCAAGGGCTACTCGGATCACAAAAATAAACCTCCATGTTCGTTGCCATTGAAAATTTTTTATGGGCTGCCAACTCGCAGCCTCTATCCCAAGTGAGGCTCTTTTTTAGTAAGCTTGGTAGTTGAAGCATTCGCTCTGAGATTGCTGAGACGACAGGAAGTGTTTCTTTTCCTGGGACTTTAACCATTATCGTAAACCGCGTTTGTCTCTCTACCAATGTTGCAATATAACTTTGACGGCTTCCTTGGATCAGATCTCCTTCCCAATGCCCAGGGATCGCTCTATCTTCGATTTCGGCGGGGCGCTCACTGATTGATAGTCCGTCAGCAAACGGCTTTACGAACTTATTCCCCCTAACATGCTGTTTTGCATGTCTTAGTTTCCGTCTTGTTCTGAGGTGATTCATTAATTCTTTTCGAAACAACCCCTTACCTTGGATGTACAAGCTTTTATAAATCGTTTCGTGAGACACATTCAATGCCTTATTGGTTGGGTAAGCTTGCTTCAGCCATCCCGCAATTTGTTCTGGTGACCAATATTCTCTCAATTTTTCGATAATGAGATCTACTAAGATTTCATTTTGTCCAAACTTTGATGGCTTTGGCCTCTTGGCTCTTCGCCAAGCACTTCTCTCAGCCTTCGTTGCTCGATACTTGGCTACGCCACCGTTACGCGTTATTTCGCGGCTAATCGTTGATGGCGCTCTTCCCAGTTGACGAGCTATAGAGCGAATGCTTTTTCCGAGCACCAAATTGAGTGAGATTTCCTCTCTTTCAAAAAGGGATAGTTGTCCGTGAGCTCTTACTCGTTCTCTCGGTTGGATCCCGCCATGATAGACGAGGTAACGACGGATATTACTTGGATCTAGCTGTGTCGATTTACTAATCTCAACAATGGCAACTCCGCTCTTCCAGTATTTCCATATTATATTCTTCGTTGCTTGTGACATGAACTTCATCTCAATCACCTCTTTCTAACTATTATTAATAGTTTAAAGTAAGTGTTGCAACGACCGATTGAATCTACCTATAGAAAAAAGTAACTCGCAGTCAGAGCGCAGCGCTGCGAAACGCTTTTGACTTTGGTTTTTGTTTGGTTCTTGGCTCTTATTAAAGGACAATAGAAATTGTCCGCTATAGATAAGAGCAGCTGCTATTCTCCCATCTCGTTAAGATACAACCTGCTCCGCAGAGTTCTCCTTCGGCTCTTTCGATACATCCCTAAAGATCAGCATTTCAGGAATTCTTGATGACGCGCCATGATAAAAGCCAACATCTTTACGGAATTCCTTCGGATTTCTGAAAGTCCCAAATAGAATATCGAATATAGGTAAATCCGAATAGTTGTATGCATGAAGCCCTTTTTCATGATGCACCGAATGGCTTTCGGGACGCTGGATGATATAGCCAAGCCACTGGGGAGTTCTAATATTGGCGTGTTGGAAGACTGCTAGAAACATCGTGATGTATAAAAACCAAGATATGGCTTGAGGTGCTAGCCCAACAATAAGTGCAAGCGCTAAACTACCAACCATGGTAAACCCAATCATGTCCATCGGGCTAAAATAAAAAGCTCCTAAACTATCGTGTCGTTCGGCACTGTGGTGCATTTGATGAAAGATTAACCATAATTGATTGTTCTTGTGCATGCTTCGATGCCAAACATAAATGAGTAATTCAAATACCATGACCGCGACAAAAGTGCTGAGATAAATATTGGATTGGCTTAAGTCGAAAAGTTGGTAAGGGGTTAGGTATTGATCCCAAAGCAACGGTAAATAGGTCGATAAATAAAAGTAGCAAGTAAAGGCTATCATCGAACGAGTAATCCAACCTTTCACGGATGGTTGTGTTCTACCTGGAAACAACCATTCGAGCATGATTAACGCCCCATAAATGGTAAATAGCACAATCGAAATAGGGTCTAACAGAATTTCTAGTGGGGTCGGCATGTTTGATATTCCTCTCAAGGTTGGAATTAATTGAATGAGGAGATTGTGACAATCGCTATCAGTTAGCACTTGAGGATTGAGTAACTTTTAGCTAACGATTAGATAACGTGGCTAAAATGCCTGGAAAGTGCCGATTAGTTTAATAAAACCTTACCAATTTACCGTGCGATAAATTTAATAAAAATACTTAAATATCAAAGGATTATGCTGTATACCTCAAAAAAGCCTTAAATTTACCCCAAATTTACATAATTAGGGTTAATTTTCCCTCCGCTATTAGTTATAGTGCGCTTTGTAATGCTCGAATATCAATGCATAAGCTTGATTTTAGCCGGATCGAGTAAATAGGCTATCTGGTTTATGGCGAGTTCTTTGAATAGCAACAAGTAACAATAGAGAAATATGAGCACGGAATTTATTTGGCCAATAAGAGTCTACTACGAGGACACCGATGCAGGTGGGGTGGTCTATTATGCCAACTACTTAAAGTTTTATGAGCGAGCACGCTCCGAATGGCTTAATCATTTAAATATCGACCAACCCGCACTTTTGCAACAAAATCTTGCGTTTGTGGTGGCAAAAGTAGAAATTGATTATTTACGACCAGCAAGGCTTAACGACTCATTGTTGATTAAGAGCAAAATTAAACGCTTGTCGGCTGCCGGAATAATTTTTGAGCAGCATCTTGAGTTGCAGCAGGCCGATAACAATATTTTACTGAATAAAGCCATGGTAAAAGTGGCTTGTTTAAATTTGGATTCATTTACACCTTGCCGCATACCGGCATCTGTTAGAGAGGAGTTTCAGCGTGCATGCTGACATGTCAATTTTAGGATTATTTCTAAACGCTAGCGTAATAGTCCAAGCTATTATGGTTACATTGCTGCTGCTTTCAGTGATCTCTTGGGCAATGATTATCGATCGTGCAAGGTCGCTCAATAGTGCGACTAAAAACGGCAATGCCTTTGAGCAGCGTTTTTGGTCGGGGCTCGATCTTGGAAAACTTTATACTGATTTAACCTCAAGAAATAATATTCCCAATGGTATGGAATTGTTATTTGTTGCTGGTTATCGAGAGTTCGGGCGACTTAGAAAGCAAGAAGGAACCTCAGCGGAAGCGGTAATGGACGGTACTCATCGGGCAATGCGAGTCGCTTACTCTCGAGAGATAGATAAAATAGAAGTTCATTTACCGTTTTTAGCAACGGTGGGTTCAACCACTCCTTACGTTGGTTTATTTGGAACTGTTTGGGGAATCATGAATTCGTTCATTGCGCTTGGTTCTGTGAAACAAGCGACTCTAGCGATGGTTGCACCTGGCATTGCAGAAGCGTTGATCGCAACCGCGATGGGATTATTTGCCGCAATTCCTGCGGTCATTGCCTACAACCGTTTTACTCATAAAGTTCAGAAAATTGAAACTCAATATGAAAACTTTGTTGAAGAGTTCTCTGGCATATTGCACCGTAAAGCTCACTCAGCGGTTAAGAACTAAATCGACTGAGAATTGTTTAAATTGAGTATTGAGGTAATCTGATATGGCGCAAAACACAATCATTCGTAAAAACAAACGTAAACCGGTTTGTGAAATTAACGTCGTTCCGTATATCGATGTCATGTTAGTTTTATTGGTTATTTTTATGATTACTGCGCCGTTAATAACTGCCGGAGTCAAAGTTGATCTGCCACAGGTTGATGCAGAGCCTATGTCAGCTGACGCTGAACCTCCGCTAATTGCAAGCATAGACCAAAGTGGAAATTACTATTTGTCAGTTGGTGATAGTTCTGATGAGGCGCTAGAGCTGCATGAATTGATAGAACTCGTTATGGCACATCGGAAAGTTAATCCAAAAGCTGAAATTATGATTAATGGCGACCGTAAGGTGGAATTTGATCGAGTGGTTCAATTGATGAATCTTTTACAGACTGAAGCGGGCATAGAATCCGTAGGCATAATGACCGAGCCAGAGAACTAATTGTCGAATAATCGATTAGCTGTTTTTGAATTAGACTATTTAGGGTTTTAAACGCACTACATGAAGTTAGAAAAGGCCATTATTGTTTCACTGATTGCGCATGTTGTGATGATTGCGCTTTTGGCGTTTAACTTTCAGTTTTCTAAAGTGGAAGTTAATCAAAGCGCGTCTAATAATGCGAAAAAAATTAATGCGAAATCGGTCAATGCCAAAAATGTTGAGCAGCTGGTTAAACGAATAAAACAAAAAGACATTGATAAAAAAAATAAAGAGCTAGAAAGGTTAAGAAAGATAAAACAGCAAGAAGAGCAAAGTCGTAAAAAGCGAATAGCTGAAGAAAAAAAACTCGAAGAGACAAAACGCAAACAAGCTGAATCTGAAAGAAAGCGCAAGCAGGAAGAAAAGAAAGCTGCAGACGCTAAGAAAAAACGTATTGCCGATGAAAAAGCGCGTAAGAAAAAAATAGCTGAAGACAAAAAGAAAAAATTAGAGCAAGAAAAGAAAGCTAAGGCGGAAACAGAACGAAAGCGTAAACAAAAACTAGCAGAAGAAAAGAAGCGCAAGGAAGAGGAGGCTCGTAAGAAAAAAGAGGCTGAAGAAAAAGCTGCTCAGGAAGCGTTGGAAAGAGAATTAGATCAACAGATGGCTGCAGAGGCAGAAGCTTTAGCAAGTGCTAACAACGAATTTGTTATGTCAGAAGTTGATAAGTATGTAGCTTTAATCAAAGGTAAAATTACTAGGAACTGGTTAGAGCCTGAAAATGCTGGGTTTTGTGTTTTTCGGATTAGGTTGGCCCCTGGCGGCTTAGTGACAGGGGTCAATGTTTTATCTGGAGACAAGTTGCATTGTGACTCGGGTCAGCGAGCTATTTATAAGGCCGAGCCATTACCTGTATCAAATGATCCAGATGTTTTCGAAAAACTTAAAGCAATCAAATTAACCCTCGGGGAAAATAGTAATGAATAAAAGTCTAGTAAAAGCGGTTATTTTACTACTCGCAATTTTTTCTACTTACGTTAAGTCAGAAATTGAAATTGTTATTACCGAGGGAATTGATAATGCTCGCCCAGTTGCAATTTTACCTTTCTCTTGGCAGGGCCTTGAGCCAAACGCTAGCCAAGATGTCGCAGCGGTTATTTCTTCTGACTTAAGACGAAGCGGTCGTTTTAATCCCATGGCTCGTTACGAGCAAGTGCAACAAGTCGACACTTATGAAGAGGTAAATGTTGAACTCTGGAAAGAAAAAGGGATAGAAGCTGTCGCAGTCGGCCGAATGACTCAAATTCCAGATGGTCGAATTAAGATCGCTTATGAGCTGGTTGATGTTTATAAGAAAACTCAAGAAGTTCGCAACGGAAAACTCTACAATGTTAGCCGTAATAAATTAGATAGCTATTCGGTATTTATTCAACCCAAAGATCTAAGGTTTCAAGCTCATCGAATTGCAGATAGAATTTATGAAAAACTGACCGGTGAGAAAGGCGCTTTTGCAACCCGTATTGCTTATGTGACTGTGGACCGTTCAGAGTCAAACTCTCATAAGTTGATGGTGGCGGATTCCGATGGTTATGCCCCACAACTGGTTTATCAAAGCAGCCAATCGATCATGTCACCGGCGTGGTCTCCTGATGCGCAACAATTAGCATACGTTTCATTTGAAAACGGTCGTTCTGAGGTTTACATAAAAGACATCTATAAAACGACTAAAGCTCGTCGTGTAGCAGCATTTGAAGGGATCAACAGTGCACCAGCATTTTCTCCAGACGGTCGACGACTTGCATTGACTCTCTCAAGAGACGGTAATCCGGAGATTTACGTGTTGGATTTGACCACGCAACGTTTTTCTCGAATTACTAATCACTATGGTATCGACACTGAAGCTAACTGGACACCAGATGGTCAGTCTTTAACTTTTACCTCAGACCGAGGTGGTCGGCCACAAATTTATCGTAAAAATCTATTTGGGGGTAAGCCGGTAAGATTGACTTATGATGGAACTTATAACGCAAGTTCATCATTTACACCTGATGGTAAAACGATGGTTTTAATCAATCGAAACAACGGAGTATTCAATGTGGCAGTGCAAGACATTGAAACTGGAACCATGCAAACCATTACTGAAACTCAATTAGATGAGTCGCCTAGCTTAGCGCCTAATGGCAGTATGATTATTTATGCGACAGTTTATGCTGGTAGACAAGTACTTTCGGTAGTGTCTACCGATGGTCGATTTAAGGCGAGATTACCCTCTAAAAAAGGTGAAGTGAAAGCACCGACTTGGTCGCCCTATCTCAATTAGCTATATTGGTGTCAGCCAGTTTATTGGCGATTGACTTGAAAAACTTAAATAGACCCTAAAATCATAAGGGATATTTGGTGCGGCTAAGCATTTAACTTAATGCCAACTCAGTAGCAAAACTGAGCGAAAAAGCGGCTAAATGGTGTAAAATCAGTGAATTATCGTGTTTTTACTCAAAGATTACACAATCAAGTCTTGATTGTGGTTTATTAATTCGATGATAATAGACCGAACTTTTGAGAAGTCATAATTTTTAACTAACAAGCCTAACAAAATCCAATTAATGGGAGATAATAAATGTCTATAGTAAAAATGGGGAAAAGCCTAGTAATCGTTGCTTCTGCAATGTTTCTATTTGCTTGTGCTGGTACTGATACAGAATCTGAAGAGCCTGTAGCGCCAGTAGTTGAAGAAACTGCACCAGTGGTTGAAGCACCTGTAGAGTCTGAAGCTGATCGAATGATGCGTTTAAACAAAGAAGCTCGTGAAGCGGCTGGTTCAACAGTTTATTTCGAATTAGACGAAGATGTCGTTAGTTCAAAAGGTCGTGCAGTTCTAGAAGCTCACGCTTGGTTCCTTTCTCAACCAGTTAATGCAAACACAGTTGTTACTGTAGATGGTCATTGTGATGAGCGTGGTACTCCAGCTTACAACCTTGCATTAGGTGAGCGTCGTTCAAAAGCGGTTGCACAAATTCTAATGTCTTACGGTGTATCTTCTTCACAAATCAAGACTGTTAGTCATGGTGAAGAGCAACCAGCTAACCCAGCTCATAACGAAGCTGCTTGGGCTGAAAACAGACGCGCTGTTTTAGACTACGCAGAATAAGTCAAAACTATATAGAAGAAAAAATATGCAAAATCGATCTCTAAGTAATTATCGGTCGAACGCAAAATCGGTGGCTTCGGCCACCGTTTTTTTTGTCAGTTCGATCTTCGCCCTAAACCTACCAAGCTTGTCAGCTGCCGAGCAGTTATCACTTGAAGACCGAGTGAAACATTTGGAAGAGCTCAACCAAACCCGCAATCAGGTGCAAGCGGATATTAGCTATCAGCTGAGCGAAATCCAAAGGGAAGTTCGCTTATTGACTGGTCAGGTAGAAGATAACAGTTTTAAGTTGAAACAAATTCAAGATCGGCAAAGAGATCTCTATAGAGATATAGAAAACAGGCTTTCCGGCTTATCAACTCAGACAGGAAATAGCGGACAAGCTCGCAACTCTAATTCGACCGTTACTCCTAAAGCTGCCACAACTAACTCTACAACTGCAAACGGAGAAATTGATCGTTCTGCGAATAGGGAATTTGAAGCGGCATTTGCTTTAGTAAGATCGAAAGATTTTACAAGCGCAATCGGTGCTTTGGATAGCTTTTTGGCCAAATATCCTAAGAGTGCCTATTCTGACAATGCACGCTATTGGTTAGGGCAAGTGCATTTGGTGCAAGGTAATCAGGATCAAGCTGTTACTCAGTTTCTATCTTTGATTTCTGAGTTTCCAGAGTCCACTAAGCTTGCAGCTGCTCAAGTAAAACTTGGCGATATTTTTGTAAAACAGTCTGAATGGGAAAAGGCTAAAGAGCAATATAATGCAGCGTTGAAAACTAGCTCTGGAACTTATAAACAACTAGCTCAAAAAGGCCTAGACAAAATTAGACAAGCAGGCAAGTAGTGATTAATTTGTACTAGCCGTTAGTAAAATTTAGTAAAAAGATAAACAATGCTTTCGGCTCTAACGAGTCGAAAGCATTTGCATTTTTACCCACTTATATTTTTAATTTAAATGAGCGATAAAAGTAAATTGTCTCGACTACGAATTTCTGAAATATTTTATTCACTACAAGGTGAATCTTCGACAATCGGAAAGCCAACGCTTTTTGTAAGATTGACCGGCTGCCCTTTGCGTTGCGTTTGGTGTGATACAGAGTATGCATTTACTGGTGGTGAGTACTGGGAAATGGATAAATTGCTCGACCAAATCGAATCTTATAAACCGCAAAATATATGCATCACCGGTGGTGAGCCGCTGGCTCAAATGGAGCCGTGCTTAGAGCTAATGCAGCAACTTTGTGACAAGGGCTACGCGGTTTCCATTGAGACTAGTGGTTCTATGGATATAACCGATGTTGATCCAAGAGTTACCATTGTTATGGATTTAAAAGCACCCGATTCTGGGGAAATGTCAAAAAATAGATACGCCAATATTGAACACTTGAAGCCTACTGACGAGGTTAAGTTTGTAGTTCAAACACGCAAAGATTATGACTGGAGTAAGATGCAAATCGACCAGTTTGGATTAGCAAAACGAACCAATGTGATTATTTCCCCATGTTACGGTGAAATTGATGAAACTGAATTGGCAGAATGGATAATTGCAGATAACCTTCCTGTTCGATTTCAAATTCAAATGCATAAGATACTTTGGAATGATGCGAAAGGGCATTAAGCTAAACACACCCAATTGATGAAGTTCTAAAATCGAAAAAGTAACTAATAACACTATGACAAAAAAAGCCATCATACTTTTCTCAGGTGGGCTCGATTCCACGACCTGTCTAGCCATTGCAAAGTCTCAAGGGTATCAATGTTATGCCCTAAGTTTTAGTTATGGCCAAAAGCATAGCTCCGAATTGCAAGCAGCGAAACGAATCACTAAAAACGGCGAAGTTTTGTTACATCGTGTTATCGATCTGGATCTTGGTAGTTTTGGTGGCTCTGCGCTTACTGACGACTCTATTGAAGTGCCAACGGAAGATACTGTAGGAATACCCGTGACTTATGTCCCAGCAAGAAATACTGTCTTTCTATCAGTCGCATTAGCCTGGGCAGAAGTGCTCGAAGCGGACGCCATTTTTGCAGGGGTGAACGCTGTAGATTATTCAGGTTACCCCGATTGTCGACCCGAATATATTCAGGCGTTTCAAAAGATGGCAGATTTAGCGACAAAAGCGGGTATTGAAGGCCGTGGGGTGAAAATAGAAACACCATTAATCGATTTAACCAAGGTGGAAATCATTCAATTAGGAAATGAACTGGGGGTTGATTATTCTCAAACCGTTTCTTGTTATCAAGCCGATGACCAAGGTGCTGCATGCGGGGAATGTGATTCCTGCAAAATAAGAAGCGCTGCATTTACTAAGGCCGGTGTCGAAGACCCGACCGTTTACAAGAACGAGTAGCGATTATTGCGTGAGATACTCTCGATACTTACTGTTTTTTCTTAATAAACTTCGAGTCCCATTCAACGAAAACTCATAGCCACAGAGTTTAAATCGATCTTTGTTGGCAATGGATTCGACAATCACTTTAGTATCTACCGGTGAAAAGTCAGCATAATAATCGCCACCATTTTTTACAGTAACCTGCACGCTTCTAAACTTTTGACCGAGTGTAAACTCTAAACTAACGCAGTCTTTATCACCTTCTGCGGTAGCAGGAGACCAATAAAGTCCGTTTTCACCCAGTTCTGATTCAGATTTAATATCGCCTTCCCATGCAATGGTTAAACCATCGTTTTGATCTAACATGACAAAAAATTGATCAGGCATTTCGATTTTGTTGAGTCTTTGTTTTACTTCCGCAACCGGCTGTATTTCTTCGACCTGTTGGTTGTCAGGTTCTGAACTGAACAGCGGTATGACGAGGGCGGAGATGATCAACAGCAATAAAAAGCCGATAACACCATAAGTCAGTTTTTGGTTGCTGCTTAGTAATAAATTAACTTTTTGTAGCCAATCATGTTCGTGTTGGTTGTGTCTTGCAGAGGTAATCTCAGCGGTTAATTCTTGGTGGTCGGAATCTGGAGTCGCTTCAAAGTCCAATGGTGTTTGAGCATGACTACCTTGGAGCGGTTGACCTTCAATAGTTGGCTCTACTCGCCTTAAAGGCGAAACTTCTTGAGGTTGACTGGTTAGATCAAGTGGGCCGTTGTATCCAAATTGATAATTAGCATTTTTCCGTATTCTAATATTATTGAGTGCTGCAAACCCTAGACTGGCAACTATGGCTAAAACCAATAACACCCATTTTGAACCATGTTCCAGATAAGTTAATCCAAATAAGTTTAACCAATAAATGATGAGTGGGATCGCTGCGAGTGGTGTGGCTAAATGGGCATCGTGGATACGTCTCACTGCCGACAATGATAAGATTGGAGAGGCTGTTAAAAAAAGTAATATGAGAAGAATCCCTGCTTGAGCAAGAACCGGAAGCAAAAGAATTAATAAAAGGTAGACAATCAAGCTGATCACTAAGAAGCGACGACCGTTGTCGTGACCTTTCAAGCAAAACAAGGACTTTAATAGCAGCACCCAAAACTCCAATTTTCAACCGTTAAACGATTAGACTGTAAAATCAGCATAATGTTATATGATTTGTCGAATAAAAATCTACGCTAAAACCGATGAATTATGGCAAGATGATAGAAATTGCAACGATTTTGGCATTTGCTGGGAGAAGATTAACTTCTATCTAGCCTGATTAACTGGAGAACAAATTGTCAGACCAACGAGTAACCATTGAAATAGAGCAGCAGATTGCTTTGGTTAAACTATCGAGACCTGAAAAACATAATGCTTTAGATATGCCGATGTTTTATCAGATTACGGAAGCAATTGCTCAACTGAAAAGCGACCAATCGATAAGAGCGGTAGTGGTTTCAGGCACAGGCGAAAGCTTCAGTTCAGGGCTGGATGTTAAATCCGTGATGACCAACCGTAGTAATGCCATAAAGCTTTTGTGGAAGTGGTGGCCTACTCAGGCCAATTTAGCGCAAAAGGTAACGATTGGTTGGAGACAATTAAAAGTGCCGGTCATCATGGCATTGCATGGAAAGTGCTGGGGTGGAGGAATGCAGATTGCTTTGGGCGGTGATTTCAGAATAGCCGCTCCAGACTGTTCATTATCGATCATGGAGGCCAAATGGGGGTTAATTCCTGACATGGGAGGGACTCCGGCGCTTATGGAAAATGTTGCTTTGGATCAGGCAATGAAAATGGCAATGACTGCTGAAGTGTTGTCGGCAAAACAGGCTTTAGATTGCAACTTAATTACCGAAATTTCCGAACAGCCTTTACAACGAGCAATTGAGTTAGCCAACCAACTAAAAGAGCGCTCGCCGGATACCAACTACAGAATAAAATCTGTATATCATAGAGTTTGGAATGGCAAACAAGGCCGAATACTAGCCGCCGAAACTTTTAACCAATGGAAAATAATACTAGGGAAGAATCAGCGGATTGCTGTTAAGAGGGCCATGGGGGATAACGATATTGAATATCGATGAATTGGGCTAGTCTTAGTTCTGCCTTTCGTTTTGGGCTCGTAGATTGAAATATAATCTGGTGGTATTAATTTCAGCTTTTTATCTTTTGCGGAAGTTTCTTATCGTTCTTTGTAAAGAACCAAACTTAAAGTCAATACTTCGACTGCGCTCAGTAACCTATTGGGAGTACCTTGTTTTTTTAAGGGCGGTTTCGCAGCGCTGCGC